>Ga0207641_10000289_pt1 | contig 62844 bp, 52 predicted proteins | sample KBSSwiS62_FD_184306 | JGI IMG/M metagenome (GOLD analysis project Ga0207641, IMG submission 184306) | Switchgrass rhizosphere microbial communities from Kellogg Biological Station, Michigan, USA - KBS Switchgrass S6-2 (SPAdes) (version 2) | ecosystem: Host-associated > Plants > Roots >...
GTTGTCCGTATGTCCCGCGACCTCGACAACCGTCTTGTTGTACTTCTTCACAACAATGTTGACCGAGTTGAGGACCTTGTAGAAGGAGGGGTCGAGCTCGGCACTGTTGGTCTTGAAGGTAATGTTGCCAGGCATGTTCAGTGTGATGTTGTCGCCCATGCGGGTCACGCTGACGCCGGTACCCTGAAGATCGTGACGCAGCTCCGCCTGCTGGCGATCCATGTAGTTGCCGATGGCGCCGCCCGCCAGCGCACCCACGCCCGCCGCGATCAGCGCGTTCTTACGATGCGCTGCTGCGTTACCGCCGGTGAGAAGGCCGATGACCGCACCCGTTGCCGCGCCAATGCCCGCGCCCTTGGTGGTATCGCTGACCTTCTTCTCGCCGGTATAGGGGTCGTAGGTCATGCAACCCGTGACCGTGAAGCACGCGACCAGTGCTGTGATGGCAATTCGCTTCATTCCATGTTCCCTCGAGGCCCCCCTGGGCCGGAGAGCGAATATTAAGGAATCTCTATAAACGTTTGTTGAACCGTTCGGGGTAGGGGGCCGGCCGGCTCAGGACTGAACCCACCGGGCTCGCCACCGCGGCGCTGCAAAAGGATCCGCAAAATACCGGGTTTCGTGAGCTACCTTGCCGCCTCGGACCTCCAGGATGCTCACGGTAAACGCGGCTCGGCCCTGCTGGTTGATTGTGTATTCCGTGACCCAGATCTCACCACTGCCGATCAGGCGCCGGACGGTGAAGCCCCGATGGTTTCCCGGGGTGGTGAGTGCGCAAGGCCTGCAGATTGGCACGGCCCTGAATGGCGCGGATCTTTCAGCGGGCTTTCGCCCGCGCGGGTGCTGGACATAACTCGCAGGGCATGTCGCGGCATTCAGACAGCGCGAGAATTTCTGTTCCCGGGCGCGTCAACCGGGTGTTGGTGCGTGCGCTGTGGGGTTTACCAACAGCGCAGGAACTCAGGTCATGCTCAATCAAACAATCAAGTTGATTATTGCCGCCTCCCTCGCCGGATCGCTCGCCGCGTGCGGCGGTGGCGGCGCCGGTGGGACTGGTAGCGCTGCGGCATCCGCAGGGGGCAAGCAGACAGCAAACGTGCCGCTGGTTGTGAGTGATGCGTCTTCGGAGGACTGGGCAACCATCGGCGTCAAAGTGTTGAGTATTTCGTTGACGCCCCAGGGTGGTGGGAACCCCGTCACGGTTTATACCGCTCCCGCATCGGCCCCGATGGTGAACCTCGAGGAGTTGGATCAGCTCGGCGAAATACTCGGAAATGCCAGCATCCCGGTCGGTACCTACACCGGCGCGACTCTCACGGTTGCGGGTAATCAGGCAGACGTGGTGCTGACCGTCGCCGCGGATCCGGAACCGGGATTCGGGGCGGCGGGCGGCTCCACCATCGATCCGGCCAACATTCATATTCAAGGGACTCAGGGCACCTCCGGCAACCTGACAGTGCCTGTCAAAATCGCATTTGATGCGCCGCTCGTGGTGAGCACGACGCAGACCAATGCGTTGGATCTGGAATTTGATCTGGGCCACCCGGCCTTTATCGTCAGTCATACGCCTCCGGGCGGCACGGATACGCGCTGGGCTGTAAACTTCAACGGACCTGTGCACCGTCATCGCGTCGATGACCTGACACGTCTCGTGCTGCGGCACTCCTACGGCTCAGTAACGGCGATATCTGCTGACGGGGCTTCGCTGACAATGACGAAGGAGTTGCCTGCGTTACCGGTGGTGAGCCCTGAGACAGGCGTCGCTACGAGCCAGTCGCTGCAGATTCTCGCCGATGCCACAAACGGCACGGTTTTCTATGATGTCGACGCCAGGACGAGCGTGACTCTCAAGGGGTTCTCCAGCGAGAGCGCGCTGGTCGGGAAGTTTGTGCGTGTTGCCGCGCGGTACCAGGCTGACGGCACTCTGGTCGCAACTCGCGTTTGGGCCAGCTCGCAATTCAATAGTGTCTGGCTCAGCCCTGAAGGTCATGTACTGCATGTGGATGCAGCCAACAATATCTTTCGCGTGGCCACCGAATCCGGCTCGTCCGTGCCGGTAACGGTCGCCGCAGGCACGCAGTTCTACTTCCGTGCGCCGCAGTCGGCGATTGCCGATGCCACGCCGATCGGTAGCGGGCCTGCATTCCTGGCCAGCCACAATCTCGCCCGCGGCTTCAAGGTCCACGTGAGCGTGGTAAACCCTCTTGCCACGCCGCTGGTGGCTCAAAGTGTTGATATTGAAACGGCAGCCTATGACGGGAAGATTTCGGCTGCTGACACAACAGGATTCACTTACACGCGCAAATTCGCGACCGTTACGGATGACTACAGTGTCACGCTGCCTTACATTGCAGCGGCCACTGCAAATGGCAAGGATGCCAGCGGCAATGCCATCGTTGGATTCAAATGGTGGGACTTCGCCTATCCGACAGTCGTAACCAGCGGAGCCAACGCAGTACCACAGTTTGTGGCCGCAACGAGCGCCGGCGTCAACTTTGGTGGCACCACCGGCGTCGTCCCCGCGTGGGGAGCCTCTACCGCAATTTGGGGCGATGCCGCTAATCCGCAGGGATGGTCTGCACGCCAGGCGATTCTGGTTCCGACGCCGCTGCCCCTCGGAGCTGTCGCAACGGGATATGCGGCTGGTTCGTTCACGATGAATGTGGCGGGTGGAACGACGCCGGCAACCATTGATGTCAGCACGGCGTCAGGCTCGGCCTCGTTGGTTTATCAGGTTGACCGAACCGGCGGTGTTGTTACCGTCAGCTCAATTGATGTCACCACCAGTACAGGTTTGTCGTCTATGACGAGCGGACTGTCGACGGGCGCGCCCGTGAAGGTATACGGTGTACCGCAGGCTGACGGGTCATTCAGGGCCGACGTGCTGTTGTATTACACAGGGGAGATGCCGAGCGCCGCCGCGATCGATTGATGGAACCGCCATGCTGGCTGCTCGTTAGGTCCTCAATAGGGGACTGCTTGGAGGGTCGCCAGCATGGCTTCCAGACAATTGCGCGTAGCCATTGGTGCGCTCGCGCTCTCGATTTCCTGTGCCGCTTTGGCGGAAAACGCTCTGACAACCGATACCGCCAGCGTTCGCGCTGGCCCGGACGATTCGTATCCCGAGGTGGCCGTGCTGGACGCCGACTCGCCCATTCAGGTGATGGGTTGCCTCGATGATTGGAGTTGGTGCGACGTTACATTCGATGGCAATCGAGGATGGTTGTACTCACCTGACATCACGTATGAATATGAAGGTGGATACGTTCCGTTCTATACGTATGCGCCTGCGTTCTCCGTTCCGGTCGTGACATTCACGGTCGATGCGTATTGGGGCCGGTACTACCACGACAGGCCGTGGTTCCGTGAACGGGATCAGTGGGCGCATCGTGTGGTAGGGCACCGGCCGCCTCCTGGACCGCCACCACACAGGGGCCCTCCGCCGCGTGAAGTCGTGAGCAGGGACCGGCCGCACGGCGGGCCGCCAGGGGATCATTCGATCCGCCTGGGCAGTGCCGCGCCAAGACCGCCGGAGCATGCTCCGCCACCTGCGCATGAGCGTCCGCCGGCGCCAAATGAGCCGTCGCGCGATGAGCGCCGCGAGGAGCGTCGCGACGAGCCTCGAAGCGACGTCCACCGGATGCCGGGAACCGCGACTCCGGAGCACGCGGTGCCGGAACATCCCACACCGCCGCATTCAGCTCCGCCTCCGCACATGGCACCGGAACGTGCGGCGCCCCAACACGAGGCTCATGAAAAAGCGCGTCCTGAGCCCCCGCGGTCGGAGCGCCACGAGGAGCCGCCGCGCCCGTAGAGATGTTGACGCATCCGCCGTGGGCGACACCGATCGCCCTCGCCCATGTTGGCCGGCCAAGCCGCGTGCCGTCCGGATCTCGATTAATTGACACGCCTGGGGGGAGAACCTAATCTCGTCTGGTAGACAAGCCGGCGGAAATGCGGAATGGCCAACGAGAAAAATACGCTGGGACACCTGATCCGGCTGGTTCGGCAGAAGAATGACTGGACGCTTCGCCAGATGAGCGCCAAGGTCGGAATTCCCCTGTCCACGCTCGCGAAGGTGGAAGCGGACAAACTCTCGCTGACCTATGACAAGTTGCAGCAATTCGCCTCCCGCCTCGGGATGACGCTCACCGAGTTTCTGGGGCAGCCGGAAGCCCGGACGAGTGAGCCCGAGCAGCGCGTGGTCACGGCGCGCCGCAGCCTGACGGGCAAAGGCAATTCCGTTCCGATTACAACTCCAACGTACGACTACGAGTATCTGTGCGCCGATCTGCGCGAGAAGCGCATGGTGCCGATTCTGTGTCGCATTCGCGCCAGGAGCATCGATGACTTCGGGGAGCCTTTGAAGCACGCGGGCGAGGAGTTCGTCTATGTGCTGGAGGGGTCGATCGAGGTCCACCTGCAGTTTTATACGTCAGTGGTCCTGAACGCAGGGCAGGGAATTTACCTCGACAGCTCCATGGGCCACGCCTATGTCGCAAAAGACTGTGACTCCGCCCTGGTGTTGGCTGTCTGCTCCAGTGAGGACGTCAACCTCGCCAGTGAGTTGATGAGCCTCGCCGAGAGTGAGTCCGTCGAAGCCTAGGGGACTTTGGAAAAATCCAGGTCCTGGAAATCAAAGCTGAAGTCCGTCGTGGCTGACACCGCCTGCATGGTGAAGCCGGAAACCTTGCCAGAGTAGTCGGTGGAGAACCGGACGTAAGCGTCCGCATTCATCGAGCGATCCTTCCAGTGCACCACAAACAGATTCAGACCCGCCGGCACCATGGGCCCCGTCAGCGCATCCGTGTGGCTGAATGTCAGGTTCAGTGAGTTGCCTCGAAGGGCGATCGTTGCTTCGCCGCGCCACGGATCTTTGAACGTTCCCGTGTAGGCATTCAGATCCGAGGGTGTCCACGCTTGCCCGTTGCCTGAGGGAGGAGTGCTTGCCGCGTCAGCTTCCTTCATGCGCTGCTCGCGCTTCTGCAGGTTGGCTTTGGAGGTTGCTACCCAGTCACGCTTGGGGGCGTGCGTATACGCCTCAATGATTTGCATCGAAACAGCCTCGAGTGCCGCCACCTGCTGTTGATTTGTCAGGACCACAACACCGAGATTCAGCTCCGGAATCAGGCTGACATGAGTCACCATTCCCGGCAGGCCGCCGTTGTGTGACACCCGTTTGTACCCGTCGAGGTCCTCCAGTCCCCAGCCAAGACCGTAACTCGCGAAGTGCGTGTGCGTGAGGGCGAGCCGATCATTCGAGCCCGTGGGCAGAATGGTCTGGGGTGACCACATCTCATCGCTCTGAGCCGCGCTGAACAGTTGGACGCCGTCGGGCGACTTGCCTTTGGCGAGTTGGGTGTTCACCCACTTCAACATGCCTGTGATGTTGCAGTTGATCGCGCCGGCTGGCGCAACCAGGGGAATGCTCAGAGGAGGAATTTTCGTCAGCTTGCCATCGGCAATTACGTGCGGAGCAGCGATGTTGCTACGGTCAGCCAGGCGTGTGTCTTCAACCGCGCAGGCATCCATGTGCAGCGGTTTCAATATGCGCGCGGTGACAAAGTCTTCCCATGACTGGCCGGTGACAACCGGAATGATCTGACCGGCAATCACATACAGCAGATTGTCATACGCAAAACGCGACCTAAAACTGCTGACGGGCTTCAGATAACGCAACGCATGGAGGAGATCATTCCGCGTGAAGTCCGTCGGAGTGACAAACATGAGATCGCCGGCTCCGATGCCGAGCCCGCTGCGATGGGTCAGCAGATCCCGGATCCGGAATTCACGGGTGACGTAGGGATCCCACATTCGAAAGTCGGGGAGGTAGTCGATGACCCGATCGTCCCAATGGACCTTCCCCTCATCGACGAGGATGGCCAGCGCCGCCGTCGTGAATGCCTTGGTGTTGGAACCGATGGCGAACAGGGTGTCTGCATCGACCGCGGCGGTGCCGCCTTGCTCGCGTACTCCGTAGCCTTTGGCCAGAACGACCCGACCGTCTTTGACGACGCCGATGGCCATCCCAGGAACGGAAAACTCCTTCAGCGTCCGCGTGGCCAAGCTATCGATGTCCGCCGTGGTCGGTGCGGCGTGAGCCGAGGAGAACCCAAGTGCGAGTGCCAGTACCGCCAGGCGCCGTGTCGTAGCCGTCATCGCGCTGATCTCTCCGTTCGCCGCTTCTCGGTGTGGCGGGCTTGCACTTAGCATAGAGACTTGTTCTCATATTAGGCAAGCTCATTGCCTCAATATAGAAACGTCCCGTGCGCGGGATACGAAGGGGATCGCATGAAGCTCGCCTCGCTGGTCGCAATCGCACTGGGAGTTCTGCTGGTTTCGGTGGGCGCCACGGGCGCGGAGGTCATTCCGAACCCGGCCACCCAGGCCCACACCCTGGACAAGGTCGACCTGGAGTCATGGCTCGACGGCTTCATGCCTTACGCGCTCGACACCGGCGACATTGCCGGAGGCGTGGTCGCGGTCGTCAAGGATGGCGAGCTGTTGTTTACGAAGGGTTACGGTTACTCCGACGTCCAGGCACATAAGCCTGTCGACCCGGACAAGACACTGTTTCGCCCCGGTTCGGTGTCAAAGCTGTTTACCTGGACGGCCGTGATGCAACTGGTGGGGCAGGGTAAGCTCGACCTCGATCGCGATGTAAACACCTACCTCGATTTCCACATCCCGGATCGGCCGGACGGCCCGATCACGTTGCGCAACATCATGACGCATACGCCGGGTTTTGAAGAGCAGATCAAGTCGCTGATCACGCCGGATGTCAAAGGGCTCGTCTCCCTTGCCGACTACGCGCGCAACTCAACTCCAACGCGCATCTTCAAAGCAGGATCAACACCGGCCTACTCGAACTACGCCACCGCGCTGGCGGGCTATATCGTGGAGCGCGTCTCGGGTCAGAGCTTCGATACCTACATTGAAAAAAACCTGTTCGAGCCGCTCGGCATGACCCATTCGAGCTTCCGGCAGCCTCTGCCGCCGGAGCTGCTCGCCTTGGCCGGCAAGGGATACAAGGTCGCGAGCGAGCCTCCGAAAGAGTACGAGTTTTTACTTCCCGCGCCTGCCGGCAGCCTCGCCTCGACTGCGACGGACATGGCGAAGTTCATGATCGCTCACCTCCAGGACGGAGAATTCAATGGCAGAAGAATTCTCGAGGCAAAGACCGCCGAGCAGATGCACACCAGCGCCACGACAATGGTGCCGCCACTCAATCGCATGCTGTTGGGATTTTACGAGCAGGATTACAACGGCCATCGCGTCATCAGTCATGGAGGCGACACGCAATGGATGCACAGCTATCTGCATCTGTTCCTCGATGATCACGTCGGTCTCTTCATGTCTTTCAACAGCCAGGGACACGAGGGTGCGGTGGGCCACTTGCGTCAGGCCCTGTTCGATCAATTTGTTGATCGCTATTTTCCAGGTCCCTGGCCGATGGGATCGGTTCCCAAAGACGTGGCTGCCGCTCATGCGCGACTGGTGGCCGGTTACTACGACGACTCGCGTCGGCCGGATCGCTCATTCATGAGCCTGACTGAAATTCTGGGGCCTCCCAAAGTGACCGTTGATCCTGACGGCACCCTCATGATGACCCTGATGACCGGTGCGAATCATGTTCCGGTGCACTACCAGGAGATCGCGCCGTTTGTATGGCGCAACCTCACGACCGGCCGCCGACTCGCCGCGAAGGTTGTTGACGGCAAGGTGGTGCGGATCAGCATGGACGAGCTGTCGCCTTTCATGGTGTTTGATCCGACCCCGGGGTGGCGCTCGCCGGCGTGGCTGTTGCCCGCATTGGGCATTGCGCTGCTGGCCGTGGTTCTCACGGGAGCTCTCTGGCCGGTTGCCGCGATCTCGCGGCGTCGCCACGGCGTTCAGTTGCCCATTACGGGACGCGCTCTGAAGGGACATCGGACTTCCCGTATCGCCGCGGCGGCCCTCGCAACCGTGACGGTGGCGTGGCTGCTGTTGTTGACTGTCGCAGCTAAGGATCTGGCCAATCTGGGGCCGTCTCTCGATCCTGTTCTCTATCTGATGTACGCGCTGTCCGTCGTTGTCTATGTAGGTGGCGCGGTGGCGATGCTCTGGTCCGGGTGGGTCGCGTGGACGACGGCCCGGCCGGTGACCGCCCGGCTATGGACCGGGATCCTCGCTCTCGCATCCCTCGTTCTGCTGTATTTTGCGTTTATCTACCACCTGATGTCATTCGTAACGAAGTACTGACCCGCCCGGGCGCGCGGGCCCCCGGGGCTGGGAGAGCCCCGGGCGGTCGTGCATGATGTCTGCCGTCATTGGCGGCATCGTGCGTTGTTATGGGACTCAAGAATCTCATCCCATCCAGAAATGGAAGCGTTTCGCTGTGGGCCTTCGTGCAAACGGTGGTGCCCATCGTGCTCATCTGCGTCGTGCTGATATGGGCGCTTTTGCATTTCGTTCATTCAGCGCCGCCGCACTCTCTGACCATCAGCAGCGGGCCCAAGGGCAGCAACTTCGAGACGATCGCGGAACGCTACAGCAGGATTCTCGCGCGAAACGGTATCAAGCTGAAGGTTCTGCCCTCGCAGGGCTCGCTCGAGAATCTGCAGCGCATGACCGATCCGAAATCCCACGTGGATATTGCGCTGGTGCAATCGGGTGTGACGGCCAACAGCGACGAGGACGATGATCTCGAGTCTCTCGGTGGGATGTTCTACCAACCGTTGTTGATTTTCTATCGCAGTCCGAAGCCGCTGCAACGATTGTCGGAGCTGAGCTCGCTGCGGATCACCATCGGGCCCGAGGGAAGCGGAACCAGGTTTCTCGCGTTGGCGCTGCTGAAAGCGAATGGTATCGAGCCCGGCGGTATCACCACCCTGACGAACCTGGAAGGGGAGGCCGCTCGAACCGCGCTGTTGCGCAAGCAGGTGGATGCAATTTTCCTGACCGGGGATTCGGCGTCCTCGGCCACTTTGCGTGAGCTGGTGCATGCCGACGGCATCCGGCTGTTCGAGTTTCCTCAGGCGGATGCCTATGTGCGGCGCTTCCCCTATTTGAGCAAGTTGACGCTTCCCGCGGGCGCATTCGATCTCGGCGCAAATCTGCCACCCGACAACATGAGTCTGTTGGCACCGACCGTTGAGTTGGTGGCACACTCCAACCTGCATCCGGCACTGACTGACCTGTTGATCGAGGCGGCCACCCAGGTGCACGGTCGTGCCTCGCTGCTGCAGACAGCGGGCCAGTTTCCCAATCCATCGATTCATACCTTTCCGCTCAGCTCGGAAGCCGCGCGGTACTACAAGGAAGGCGATCGGAGTTTCATTTACCGTTATCTGCCGTTCTGGCTGGCAAGCCTGGTCAGCCGGCTGTTGATTGTCATCGTCCCGCTGCTCGTGGTCGTTCTTCCCAGCTTGCGTTATCTGCCCGTGCTGTATCGCTGGCGAATCGACTCCCGCATACATCATCGTTATGGCGAGTTGATGGAGCTCGAGCGGCAGACATTGGGAACATTGTCCGATGAGCGGCGCAAGGAGCTGCTCGACCGGCTGGCGGCCATTGAGAAATCAGTGATTTCCCGCAAGATGCCGGGGTCCCGCGCTGAGCAGGTATACATCCTGCGCGAGCACATCGACTTTGTCCGCAAGAAGCTCACGGGGGATACGAGCCCTCCCCTTCACATGCACCGCAGCTCGGAAAGTTAGAAAGAAGTTGTCGGTATAACTCGCCGTTGCTATGCTGCAGGTATGAACTCGAATCTCCGGTCAGCCCAAATTAAAACGCTACGCGATATGTATCGCGGCGCGCACGGCTGCCCGTTGCTCGGGTTTATACCCGATAGGTAACCGCCTCTAGAGCTCCCAGGCTCGAAAGGCGCAAGCCGGACGAGCCACCCGCAGGGAGCCCACGCCAACTGAGAAACCTCTCAGGTTCGGCGAAAACCACCCAACAGTGACTCGGCCGCGATGGTTATGCCCTCGACTGGCGTCACGCGCTTGTGCGCTGACGTCCCTGTGCCGCTGGCTCGGCGCAGGCTGCTGTTTAACAACATGAATTTGCTGAGGGTTCTCACCCTTGCGGCGCATTGCGCGCCTGTTATTCCACAGGCGCGAAAGCCCGCGTGCGCATCCAACATGTGATGCGGGTTGATGCGAATGCGAGGGTGAGAATCCTGGGGCGAGTTGATTTTCAAGCACGTGAGAGCGTGAGGGGATTACTCGGCCCGAAAAAATTTGAGGCTTCGTCCAATGGCAGGACACCGCGCTTTGAACGCGGCAATCCAGGTTCGAGCCCTGGAGCCTCAGCCATTCTAACAGGCCACATTAACTCAGAGGCCAGAGTGCTCGCTTGTCGCGCGAGAAGTCGCGGGTTCGATTCCCGCATGTGGCGCCACTACCAACTGATTCACCGAAGGAGGAGTTACGATGAGTCCGCATATTCTCGCGCTCGACGCCGCCGGCGCTCCGCACCGGTGGATCAACGCGCGCGGTGCCGCGCTTTACTACGCGACCAACATGGTTGCGTGGGAAATCGGCTCGCACGAGTTCGTGCTGCGCGGAGGCACCCAGCGGGCCACTGGCCTGCGGTCTGTCATCCGCGCGAGCTCGATCATCGCGATCAAGGGCCGGAACTTCATGGTCCGGCAGTTTGACCGTGTGCCGACGCTCACGAAGCAGATGCTGTTGGCCAGGGATCGTTACATCTGCGCGTACTGTGCGCAGCGGTTCCCGTTTGAGCAGCTCGAAATGGAGCACATCCTGCCCAAATCCAAGGGCGGTGCCGAGTCCTGGATGAACCTGGTAACTGCCTGCAAGGCCTGTAACCAGCGTAAGTCCAACCGCACGCCGCAGGAAGCGGGAATGAAGTTGCACTACGTGCCGTATGTTCCCAACCGGCACGAGGCATTCATTCTGGGTAACCGGAAAATCCTGGGTGATCAGATGGAGTTTCTGATCCAGGGTGTGCCGAAAAACTCACGCATCCACCTGGGTGCGTGAGATTTAACGAAGTCGAGGAGGAGCGCCGTGTCAGCGGTTGTGGGTTGAACCACACTGGCGCGCTGCAGCCTTGCTGCTGTGTGTACCGCGCGTGCGCAAATCTTCAACTACTACCCTATAGCTCAAAGGTAGAGCAGGCAGTTAACAACTGTCGGGTTGAGGGTTCGATTCCCTCTTGGGTTAATGGAAAGCCGAAAGGCCAGGGTTCGACTCCCTCTGTCGGTGCCAGTCTGCACCTCCACCGCGGGCGAAAGCCCGCACCCGAAGCGCCCCAGCAAAGGACTTGCGGCGCATGCCACGCCCTGAGCGCCGTAGCTAAACGCGCACCTGGCTCAATGATGAAACGTGTTGAAGCATCTGGACGAGGGGTTCCGGACAGCGACAACGCGTGGATTCATTGGCGAAGGTCGCGGAGAGCATGGTGACCGTGCGGCAGGCGTGGGGTGGCTTCGGACTTTTTCAAAACAACGAGGAGATAACAATGACTATGAAGCGAGTATGGATCGCCCAGCACGAACGCGCCCTCGTGTGGGAGAACAAGATGTTTTCGGGTGTGCTCGAGCCGGGTAAGCACTGGCTCATCAAGCTGTTTGGAACCGTCGAATTTCAGGTATACGACCTGACGGTCCCGGAGTTTGAGCACCCACGTGTCGACTTCCTCGTGAAGGAGGCGCGACCGACGATGGAGAATCATTTCCACATTGTCGAGCTGACGGACAGCGAAGTCGGTCTCGTCTATAAGAACGGCAAGCTGGCCAGTGTGCTCGCCCCCGGCAAGCGCCAGTTGTACTGGAAGGGCCCGATCGAAGTGAAGGTCGAAAAGATCGATCTTTCGGTGGACCTGGAAGTGCCGGAGCGGGTGGCGAAGCTGTTGGCCCGTGCGAAGGCGCCGCTGGCGGCTCAGGCTTCCGAAGCCGTTATTGCGGTGGAAGTGCCTGATACTTCCGGCGCCCTGCTGATTGTCGACGGCCAGTTGGCCAAGGTACTGGAGCCGGGTCTGCACGTGTTCTGGAAGTTCCAGCGCTCGGTGAAGGTCGACATCATGGATCGCCGTGTGCAGGCGCTCGAAGTCTCGGGCCAGGACATCCTGACTCGCGACAAGGTGAGCCTGCGTGTCAACCTGACGGCCCTGTGGCAGTTGCTGGACATCGTGACCGCGCGAGCGGGTCTGCAGAACTTTGTTGAGTTTGTCTACAAGGAGCTGCAGTTCGCCCTGCGTGAGGCCATCGGTGGCCGGACTCTCGATGAGCTGCTGGGGGCCAAGGGTGATCTCGATCGCGAGATCCAGGCATCGGCCCTCAGTCGGATCGAGAAGCACGGCATTCAACTGGTCAGCGTGGGTGTAAAGGACATCATTCTGCCAGGTGACATGAAGGAGATCCTCAACAAGGTGGTGGAAGCTGAAAAGGTGGCGCAAGCCAACCTGATCAAGCGCAGGGAGGAGACCGCGGCGACGCGTTCGCTCCTGAACACCGCCCGCCTCATGGATGAGAATCCGACGCTCATGCGTCTGAAGGAGCTGGAGACGCTGGAAAAGGTTACCGAGAAGGTTGACAAGTTGACCGTATTCGGTGGTCTCGAAGGCGTACTCAAGGACGTCGTGCGTATCCACGCCTGAAGAGCCCGGCCGCGAGGTCGGGCTTTTTTTTTGGACTTAAGTCGAAACAGGGACGGTGTTAAAAACACAGTGTTTGTCTATCAACGCAGACATATTTACCCGCACTGGCGGGTGTGTAGAGTTGCGCTGACGTTTGTCTCTTGGATGCGAAGGATGAGTGAGAACTGGGAGCGGTGGGAGAACGAAGTCGTGAACGGGGTCTTCCCGTTGCGCCGCTCGGTACGCAATTCGGACCACAGCGCGGTCTTCCTGACAGAGCATAAGTCAAACGCCACGTCCGAGGCGGTCCTGAAGTTGGTGCCCGCCATTCCAACATTGAAGGATGCGCAACTGTCCCATTGGTCGATAGCCTCGCGGCTCTCGCACCCGTGCCTGGTCCGCTTGCTGGATACCGGCAGCTGCCAGCTCGGTGGGCTGAATTTCCTGTACGTCGTTACAGAGTATGCGGAAGCGTCGCTGGCGCAGATCCTGGAGCCGCGGGCCCTGGAGTTGGAGGAATTCAAGCGCCTGGTGCGGCCGGTCTTGGAGGGATTGTCATTTCTGCACCGAAAGCAGCTGGTGCATGGAGGCCTGAAGCCGTCCAATCTCCTGTTGTTCAAGGAGCGCCTCAAGCTGGCGAGCGATGCGGTCCGGCCGGCCGGAGAGTCCTCCGCGAGCATTGCGCCGGCCTCGGAATTCGATCCCCCGGAGTCCCGCGACGGCAGCATATCCGCGGCGGGGGATGTCTGGAGCCTCGGGGTGCTGATTGTCGAGGCGCTGACCCAGAAGCGTCCCGTCTGGCCCGACAAGATGGGCGGTCCGGTATTACCGAAGTCACTGCCTGCCTCCTTCGTAGGTCTCGTGTTGCGTTGTTTGAACCGCAATCCCGCCCGGCGGCCGACGGTGGAAGAGCTGGACGCCGAGATCAATCCAATGTCGCCGGTGTACCTCGCAACCGAGCGCTCATGGCTTCCGGCGGCTGCGTTTGCTTCCGGCCCCGTGGTGAACGAATTGCCCCTCGTGCGGGAACCGCCAGTTGTCTTCCCGCAAAAGGAAGTGCAGCTCACGCCGCCAGTCGAGCCGAATGTTGATGGCATCGAGCTCATGGCAGCCAACGAGCCAGTGGTTGAATCTACGGTTGTGATGAAGCAGCCGCCGAAGCGGAGCGTGTTTCTAGTGCGTGCAGCGATGATTGTTGTCGGGTTGCTTGCGGCGGGTTGGGGCGGAGCTGTTCTGCTGAGCCATCAAGGGTCTACTCAGGCGGCCGTACCCGCGGTTACGCCAGCCTCTCTATCGTCCAAACCGGTGCAGGACGAAAAGCCAGTCCAGGTTGTTGCGACTGAGGCGGCCCCCGCCGTGGACCCTCGCTCGGCAGTTCACGAAGAGTTGCCCGACGTGCCCGAAAAAGCCCTGGCTACCATCCATGGCCGGATGTTGTTTGCGGTTCGGGTCACGGCGGATCCCGAAGGACGGATCGTTCACGCGGCGGAGGTCGGGACCCGGTCGAGCAAGTACTTTGGCCGCTTGTGCACCGAGGCGGCGATGAGATGGAAGTTCGCCCCGGCGGATACCATCGAGGCCCGGAAATGGCTTTTGCACTTCGAATTTACCCGCAAAGGGGTCGTCGCGCGCAGCAACTGAGCTGCGCCGGCCATCGCGTCTGCGCGAGGCAGGATCAGACGCTGGCCGGGCGGCGGCACGATCACCGTTTAACCTAATCCGAAATCTGAGACACGAGTTCAGGTCCGGACACGACCCGGGCGGGTATCCTTTGGCGCATTAAGTCAAAGGTGCGCCCGTGTTTCGCAGCCCCCGAGCAGGCGGCCAGGGATGAAGTTCTTCTCCCGGTCAGGCCTCGATCAATTGCTCTTCGAGAACTTCTTCCGCGGCAAGCGCGGCGGAGTCTTTGTTGACGCGGGCGCAGCAGACGGCGAGACATCCAACAACTCCCTGTTCTTTGAACGCTTCATGGACTGGCGCGGCCTGTGTGTCGAGCCTCGGCCGGAAGTCTTCGCGAAGCTTGCTGCCCTGCGCAAATGTCAGTGCGAGCAGGCGTCTGCCGAGAATCTGCCATCCCTGCTCGAAAAGCATTCGCTGCGGCAGATCGACTACTGTTCGATCGACGCACCGGGAGCTGAGTTGGCGGCGTTGTCCGAAGTTGACCTGACCCGCGTCAACATCAGTCTGATCTCAATCAGGACGCAGGACACGGGCGGAACGATCACAAAATCTCTGACTGAGCGTGGCTATGAGCTGTTTGCCAGGTTGGAGAATGAGCTTCTCTTCAAGCGGGCCGACTACAAACGACTCGCACGGACCAGTGTGATCTGCGCTGTCTGGCACGGTGATGCCAACCGCCATCGGTTGTTGGAAGGCCACGCGGAAAACCTGGCTAAACAAACGGTGCCTATCGAGCCCATCTACATCTTCGATGGCTGCGACGAGCCGCCGGCATCCATTCCCGGTCGAAAAGTCGTCGTCCACGAGAAAATGAGTATCTACCAGGCCTGGAATGTCGGGTTGGCCATGGTGGGCACTCCGTTTGTCATGAACCTGAATCTCGATGACCGGCTTTCCATGGATGCCGTGGAGCATATGGAAAACGCGCTCATCCGGGAGGGCGCGGCCCTGGTGGGTGGCGATTGGAAAATCTGCTACTCCCAACAGGAAACAGACAATGTGTCGCGTTGCTTTCCCGCGGACCAGTTGCCCTTTGCCACTCAGTGGCCGCCGCCGACCGGCACGAGCACGCGGCTCGGAAGCGGTACGGGGGATCGTGGCACCCTGGGGCCGGCCACACTGTGGCGGATGGATGCGCATATCGGAGCCCCGCGATACCCATGGCGATTCCCAGACGGCACCATCGTCAAAGTCATTGGCGACATGTGTTGGTGGACGATCCTGACGCAGCTTCTGAAAAAGAAGGCGGTGCGGCTGGCGGATGTCATTGGGCACTACCACAGCCATCCGGGCGAGCAGGCCGAATTCCGCGGGCCCGCCAACGAGACCGCACTCATGAACGCTCTCGGTCTGAGCATTCTGTAGGAGCCGCTCATGGCGAAACCCGGCTCCACGGCTCCGAAGGTGCAGCCTGCCCTGGCGCAGGCCATGCAACAGGCGCTCGCGTTGTATTCGAGTCGCGATTGGGACAAGGCTGAGCAGGTTTGCCGGATGGTCCTGGGCGCACAGGCGAACAACTTCGATGCGCTGAACCTGCTGGGGATCATGGCCGCTCAGACGCAACGTCTGCCGGAAGCCGCCGAGCTTTTCGGGCGCGCGGCTGGAGTTCGGCGGGATGATCCAACGATACACAACAACTACGGCAATGCGCTTCGTGACCTGGGCCGCCACCCGGACGCGCTGCGCAGTTACAACCGGGCGATCCAGCTCAAACCGAATTATGCCGAGGCGCACTACAACCGCGCCCTGGTCCTGCAGGATCTGCGACGGTTTCCGGATGCGCTCAGCAGTTACGATCAGGCCATTAAATTCAATCCGGCGTACGCGGCGGCTTACAACAATCGCGGCGTCGTTCTGCGCGAGCTCAAACGCCTGGAAGAGGCGGTGGCCAGTCACGACAAGGCCATTTCCCTGCGTTCCGATTACGCCACTGCGTACAACAATCGTGGCGTTGCCTTGCAGGAGCTGAAGCGCACTGACAGTGCCCTCGAGAGCTACTCGAAGGCTTTGGAGATCAAGGCTGACTACACGGAAGCGTTGAATAATCAGGGAAACGCGTTGCGCGAGCTGCATCGGTACGATGAGGCATTGCGGAGTTTCGAGCGTGCGCTGTCAATCGACCCGAACTACGCTGAAGCCTATAACAGCCGTGGAGTCACGCTGCAACTGATGGATCGTAACCAGGATGCCCTGGCTGACTTCGATCGCGCGATTGCCATCGATCCAAACAATGCCCAGGTGCACTACAGCCGGGGCAACGTGCTGCGGGCTATCGGCCTGACCGAGCAGGCGCGCAGCGGTTATCGACGGGCCTTTGAGATCAATCCCGATCTGCCCATCGATCACTACCAGCATGCGTCGGCTCTCCACGAGCTGCAGCTTTTTGATGACTCGTTGCCCAGCTACCTGCGGGCGATGGAGGCCGATCCGGATCAGCCGTGGCTGCGCGGAATCTGTCTGCAGTCCAAGATGCGGATCTGCGACTGGGGCGACTACGATTCGCGGATGGAAGAGGTGGCGTCCTGCATCCGAGAGGGGAAAAACGCATCGCCGCCGTTTGTTGTCGTGACGATGTTTGATTCGCCCGAGCTGCAGCTTCGTGCGGCACAGATCTGGGTTCGCGAGGCCTGTCCCGCGACCTCGGCCCTGCCCGAGATTGCCCGGCGACCGCGGGGCGCGAAGATCCGCATCGGTTACTTTTCCGCCGACTTTTACAACCACGCCACCGCGCTGTTGGCCGGAGGATTGTTTGAGAGCCACGACCGGGATCGGTTTGAGGTCATTGCATTCAGCTTCGGGCTCGGTGCTCGGGATGAAATCACGGAGCAACTGACCCGGGCGTTCGATCAGTTCATGGACGTTCATTCAAAGACTGACGAGGAGATTGCCCGGCTCTCGCGGGATCTGGGTATCGATATTGCCGTCGATCTCAAGGGGTTCACGTTGCATCAGAGGGCGGGGGTGTTTGCGCATCGGGCGGCTCCGATCCAGGTGGCCTACCTGGGATACCCCGGCACAATGGGCGCGCCCTTTATCGACTACATCGTCGCCGATGAGGTCGTGATACCGGAGCGTACCCGCGATCAGTTCGCCGAGAAGGTGGTCTACCTGCCCGGCAGTTACCAGGTGAATTCCCGGAACCGGCCGGTCGGCCGCTCCGCGATTACGCGGGCGGATGTTGGGTTGCCTGCGGATGCGTTCGTCTTCTGCACCTTCAACAATGGCTACAAGATCACGCCCGCTGTATTTGCCTGCTGGATGCGGATCCTTCAGAGAGTCGATGGCAGCGTGTTGTGGCTGCTCCATGAGAACGACATGGCATCAAACAACCTACGTGAGTTTGCCAGGCAAGCAGGCGTCGACCCGCAGCGCCTGGTTTTCACGGGCCGGTTGCCGCTGGCGGAGCATCTCGGGCGTCATTGGCTGGCCGATCTGTCGATCGATACATTCCCCTGTAATGCTCACACCACGGCGAGCGACTCGCTTTGGGCTGGATTGCCTCTGCTGACGTACGCGGGAGAGTCATTCTGTGCCAGGGTGGCCGCGAGTCTGCTCACCGCGGCAGGCCTGCCTGAGTTGGTGACGAATTCGCTGTCAGACTACGAAGAGAGGGCCGTGAGCCTGGCGGCCGACCGGCCGCGCCTGGCCGCGCTGACCGAGCGCCTCAACGCCAGCCGGATGACGATGAGCCTGTATGACACCGAGCGGTTCGCCAGAAATCTGGAGAACGCTTACGTGCAGATGTACGAGCGATATCAGAGCGGGCTCGAACCGGAGCATATCCGGGTTAGCATAACCAATTGATATTGCTGCTATTCCTACGGCTGTAGGAATTCCTTGGCCGAAGCGGTACCGCGCGGGTCGTAAATCCTATGATCGTAGGATTTTTCTTGTCTCCCCCGCCACTCTGGTGCCATTATTCCTACAATCGTAGGAATTCAAACATGCAAATCATCACGCAATCCGTAGGGCAGCTCGGTCTCGTGATTCGAGCAGCTCGCCGCTCGAGCAAGGTCCGGCTCGACGACTTGGCAGCTATGGCTGGCGTCAGCAAGCAGTTCGTCTCGGACGTTGAGCGTGGCAAATCGACTGTTCAGCTCGGGCTGGTGCTCAAGTTGCTGGCTGAGCTGGGTATACCGCTGACGCTCGATATTCCAAAAGCCGCCGGAACGGAGTTGGAAAACCTGCGCCTCAAAGGGCTCAAATGAGATGCGAACACTCGCCGCATTCCTCAATGACGTCCGTATAGGCACTCTGAGCGAGAACAACGATCTCTGGAGCCTGGAGTACGACCCGCAATGGGTGGCAGACCCGGCCAGTTTCGATCTTTCGCCCGCCCTCCCACGTTCGCAGCTCGTGCATCAGGACGGTGCCAGTAAGCGCCCTGTGCAATGGTACTTCGATAACCTGCTGCCTGAAGAGCAGCTTCGCGAAGCCGTCAGCAAAGAAGCTGACATCCGCGGCGAGGATGCTTTCGCCCTTCTCGAATATCTGGGCGCTGAGTCCGCCGGGTCCCTCGTATTGCTTCCTCCGGGTCGCGGTCAACCCGAAAACGGAGGGTTGCAGCCGCTTTCCGACGATGATCTGTGCACGCGCATCCGCAATCTGCCCAAGGCGACTCTGAGCAGAGATGCCCCTAAGCGAATGTCCGCAGCCGGAGCACAGAACAAGCTACTCGTCGTATACAAACGCAACAATCTTTACGAGCCGGTTGGGAGTGAGCCGTCGACGCACATCCTCAAACCGAATCATTCCGGTGATGACTATCCCGCCTCGGTCATCAATGAATACATCGTGATGAGTGCAGCGGCTCAGCTCGGATTGCGGGTCCCACCGGTTGTTCGCCGATATACGCCCGAGCCAGTCTATATCGTCGAGCGTTTTGACCGATATGTCGATGCGAACGGTCAGGTGAGGCGGCACCACATAGTGGATGCCTGTCAGCTTTTGAACCAATCCCGTGGCTTCAAATACAGGAGCGCATCACTCGACACTCTCGCTGCGATCATCAGCCACTGCCGAAACAGGGCGGCTACGAGGCTGCAGCTGTACGTGTGGCTCGTAATCAACCTGCTGATCGCCAATAACGACAACCACCTGAAGAATCTGTCTTTCAGTGTCAGCGGGGATGGAATTGATCTTTCACCCGCGTATGACCTGCTGAGCACGGGAACTTACTACACCCGCGCTTTCGCCAATGAGCGTGCGAGCTGGCCGGCCGTTGACATGGCCATTCCCCTTCCCGGAGCGACCACCTTTGGGGCCGTAACGCGGGAGGCGGTCTTGCTTGCAGGTGAGACGTTGGGCGTGCCACGTCGTATCTGTATCCGCGAGCTGGATCGCCTGATCCGTGGGCTGCCCGATGCATTTGAAAAGCTGGAGTCAGCGATCAATGTGGAGAACGCCGGCTATCCTGACTCTGTGCATTCATTCCTCGGTAGCGAGATGCGGCTGATCCGGGCGATCAGACATCTGGTCTTGCCAGACATGCTGCGAAGAGTGGCGTGATCAGGTGTGGCGGTAGGTGTTGCCCGAGCCCCAGAGCTTGCGCTTCCTGGCAAATACGTCCAGTGCCTGGTTGATCTTCGCAACATACACGTCCGGGCTGCGTGTTTTGACCAACTCCTGTCCGTTGGCGATCAGTTGCTGCCTCAGATTGGGATCTGACAGCGCAGCGATCTTGGCAACGGCATCATTGGCATCCAGCGGATCGAAGAAGAGGGCGGCATCGCCCATCTGCTCGCGTGCCCCGTTGAACGCAGCGCTGACGACAGGGCAGCCGAGGGCCATTGACTCCAGCGGAGGCAGATTGTCAGGGCCCATCATTGACGCAAACGTCATTGCATAAGCGTTGAGATAAAGCTGATGCAGCACCGGGGTTTCTACGAACCCGGCAAACACCACCGAGCTGCGCAGATTGCGGCTCGCCACATACTCTTCGACATACTGGCGATTGCCCTTGTCGCTGCCCGTGAAGATCAGCTTCATTTCCGCGCCGGCGGCATGCAGGATCGCAAGGGCATCGATCAAGGTGATGTGGTTCTTGTGAGGCCAGAACTGCGCTGGATAGAACAGGTATTCGCCGGGAGTCAGCCCGTAGGGCTGCAGCAGGGCCGGGTCTTTCAGCGCACCCTGCAATGAGCTGGCGTTGACCGGAAGCGGAATCTCACAGATGTTTTCCGGACGGACCCGGTAAAACTCGGTTACGGTACGCGCCCCAACACTGTTGCCAATGACAACGATGCCGGCACGGGGAAGAACGTGACTGTAAAACCCTTCACGCTCATCGAATTTCCAGCCGCTCAGTGACAGCTCCGGGAAGTACGGCATTTCCCTGTGCCCCAGGTCCCACACGGTCGCGGCAAAGGGGACTTCAACAGGCTCATAGTACGGCGACAAAAACCAGACGAAGTCGATCTTCTTCTCGTCCACCCAGGATTGAATGACGCCCTTGCCGGGCTCTGGCCGCACATACGAGCACTCGTGCGCGCTGCTCATGCGTTGCAGTCCGGCGAGAACCGTTTGCTGAAAAGAGGCGCTGCCGCCGTCGGTCGGCCGCTCGGACGGATTGCCTACAAACAGAACTCTCATTGGCCGATGCCGCGTGCCTGCGCCAGGCGGGTTCTCGCCTGCTCGTAGACGGGTTGTGCGTGTGTTTTGATGAGTGCAACCAGGTCCGGCGTGATATCGCCCACACTGCGGTCGCCGGTCTTACGGACGAAGTCCAGGTTGAATTGTGCGTAAACCGGATTGTGCGCGACGTATGACGTCTCCAATTTTCGCATGCGATCGAGGCTGGCGGCCTCGACTGCGTAATTGAGAGTGTCATCCGAGAAGTCCAGCCCCCACTGGGCGCCGAGGGCTCGTAATTCCGCGCGCGGATCCGCCAGCAGGATCTCGTATTCAGTCACAAACAGAGACTGCGAGGCGTTCCGGTTATCCAACAGCCAGGATTTGACGTGCTGAATCCAGGCGCCGATGCCTTCCGGACCCGCCAGAAAATCCTGAGCCGAGTCGGTCGAACCGAGCTGCCGCCGGAAATGAAAATAGCTGCGCAGCGTCGCCACCGGCTCACGAAGCAGGTAGACCGCATTCGGAACGTTCAGGTACGGGCTGTGTGTCTTGAAAAGGTCGCCCACCCCGTCGCGCCAGATGCTTCCCGGGCTGGCGTTCGCCATCTTGTGCACATCGATCAGCAGGAAGTCGATGTTGTACATGGTGGGCATCAGGGCGATGCCGTTGTGGCGCAGCCGCGCGGCCGCGAGCAGGAAGCCGAAATAGGTGATTCCGCTCTTCGGGAATGCGCAGATGTGGATATCGTTGCTCTTCATCCAACTGTCCTTCAGCTCACTGCTGACGTTTGCGAGCGACTATCACACCGAACCAACTGTCGACGCCCAACTCACCGGACATCCAGCTGCGCGCTTCGAGAACGTCCAGGCCGGCCTCGTGAAGCATCCATCGCAGCTCCGGAAGAAAGAGGTAACGCATGCGGTGAGTTTCCTCGATGTCCGCGACTATGCCATTACTGTTTTGTTTCACCTGCACCTGGTAGTGCACGTCGACCACGTTTTCATTCGGCCACAGGGTCGGCCTGGCCGTGCGGGTCACCTGGATGACTCCATCCTCCAGCCGCTTCACGCGCTCGGTGGGTGGATCGGTCAGGACCGCGGGACCGTACCAGAAGTCGAATACAAAAATGCCCCCTGTTTTCAGGTGAGCGGAGGCAGTGCGCAGCATTCCAGCCAGGTCTTCGTTGGAAGTCTGATAGCTCGCAACGTGAAACAGGGAAATGGCGGCGTCGAATTGCTTCCCGAGGCGTGCTGAGCGCGCATCGCCCACATCAAATTGCAGCCGTGAGGCGAGATCGGATGGCGTTCGCTTTCTCGCGATCTGCACCATGGACGGACTCGAGTCGATTCCCTGGACGGCAAATCCCAGTCGCACCAATTGTTCGGCGTGTTTGCCTGTTCCGCAACCCAGCTCGAGGATGTCGCCATCGCTGACGCCATGCCGTCCAAGCAGGGAATGAACGTACCGGGCTTCACCCGGATAGTCCTTATCCCGATAGAGCAGGTCGTAGTAGGCCGCGTAGGCGTCGAAAACTTCAGTCATCGCAGAATCGAGCCGACTGCTTCGGCAACCCGTGTCATCTGGGCTTCGGTGAGTGCCAGGCCACTGGGGATGTAGAAGCCTTGGGCGTACATCCGCTCAGCCACTGGATAGGACTCGCCCTTGAACAGGCCCCGCTCGAGCAGCACCGGCTGTTGATTCATGGGACAGAAGAAGGGACGGCAGCCAATTCCCAGGGCGGCGAGCTTTTTCATGGCAGCGGCCGCATCGAAACCCACCTCGTCGCTCAACAGCAGTCCATAGACCCAATAGATGTTGTCGGCGTACGCCGTTTTAGCCAAAGGAATCTGCAAGCCCGGGATGCCCGAAAGCAGCTCGCTGTAGCGCTTGCCCATGGCACGCTTTCGGGTTGCGAATTCGTCGATCCGTTCGAGCTGTGCGACGCCCAAAGCGGCCTGAAGGTTGGTCATCCGCAAGTTCCAACCCAGGCGCTCGTGTACGAAGCGTCGTTGGGGTTGGAAACAGAGATTGCGCAGGCTGTAGCAGGTTGCGGCGAGCGTGTCGTCGTTAGTGACGATCATGCCGCCTTCACCCGTGGTGACGAGCTTGTTGGGATAGAAGCTGAAAGTGCTGATGTCCCCGAAACTGCCGCAGGCCCGGCCTCGATAGGTTTGTCCGTGAGCCTCAGCCGCGTCCTCGATTATGTAGAGGCCGTGACGCTTGGCAATTTCGAGGACGGGATCCATATCCACAGGCAGACCGTACGTATGAACCACCATGATGGCTTTGGTACGGGGAGTGATCTTCGCTTCAATCTGCGTGACATCCATGTTCCAGGTGCGAGGGTCGCTGTCGACGAGCACTGGCTTCGCACCGCACCGGATCAGTTGACCGATGCAGGAGATGATCGTGAACGCCGGCAAGATGACTTCGTCGCCGGGACCGATTCCCAGAGCATCGATTGCGGCGTCGAGCGCCGCGGTGCCGTTACATACGGCAATGCCCCACTTGCGGCTCACGCGGCTGGCAAAGGCCAGCTCAAACTTTTCAACAAACGGGCCTTCGGAAGAAATCCAGCCCGTGTCGATACACTCGGTCAGGTACTTCTTCTCATTGCCATCCAGCAACGGCTCGTTGACCGCAATGAAGTCGGTACGTTGCATGGCTCAGGCAGGGATGCGGATCCGGCTGGCCTCGACGGGCTCGAGTATGGTCTTGTCCTGGTCGCCTGCGTAGGGACCCTGTTTGACCTCGATGATCTCACTGTCTTCCAACATCTCGAAGCCGTGACCACCGGCCGCGAGTAGAATCACATCGCCCGCGTTCAGGATCCGGCTCTCGACGTACTTGCCGTCCTCGCAGTAGAAGTCCACCCGCAGCTTGCCGGACTTGATGACCAGCACCTCGCGCGTGAAAGTAACAGCACGCGGAACTGCATTGTGAATGTGCGCGGCAATCCGGTAGCCGGCGCGGCGATTCATGTATCCCAATTGTTGGGAATAGTCGTTGGGCGTGAGGAAGGTAATCCCTTCGCGCGCGTAACTCGCCCGGATGATGATGGCGAGCTCGGTGGAGCCCTTGCGTATGCTTTCGATCACGTTGGTATCCCGATTTAACGTAAAGATACCCGTGATCGACACCCCGTTATGTGAAGTGAGTCTGGCTTTCGGCCCTCAAAATGGCTGCCAGCCCCTCCCGATAGGAGGGGTACTGCGGACGCCAGCTCAGCGCCTGCTTGGCCAGCGCATTGGAGATGCGCCGGCTTTCGAGGAAGTACCGTTCTGCAGCGCGGGAAATCACGGCGGATTCGTAGGGCTCGGGAGTGGGCGGCTCGACCCCGAGCAAGGCGGCCGCATAGGTGACAACGTCGGCTGTGGGGGCAGGCTCGTCGTCGCAGACGTTGTAGATGGGATGTTGATTCGGGCGCTGCAGTGATGCTTCGAGCAACGTAACAATGTCATCTACATGGATCCGCGAAAGCGCGTGGTTGTTCTTCTCGATTCGACGCGCCGTGCCGTCGCGTAATCGATCCAACGCTGAGCGGCCGGGACCGTAGATGCCGGCCAGGCGGAAAATTACCAGCGGCAAACCCGCGGGCTGGCACCTGGCAATCCAGGCACGTTCAGCATTCAGTCTACGCAATCCAGTGGCGGAAGCCGCGTTGAGTGGAGAGTTCTCATAGGTCCACTCTCCCTGTTGGTCGCCATAAACCGCGGTCGATGAGGCATAGGCAATCCAACGCATGTGCTTCGAAAGTGCAGGTCCCAGCGCTTCCAGGCCGGGGCAGCCACTCTCTGTTGGGGGCGCTACGACCAGAACGGCGTCAGCTTCAATGGCCGCCTCGCGGGCCTGGTCGATTCCCACCGGCACAGCCCCCGAGGCTGTAACGCGATTGCGCGTTTCCTCGCTTCGGACAACAGCCTGAACCTGCCAGCCCGCGGCCAGCCGACGGCGGCAGAATCGCTCTCCCGTATACCCAAAACCAAAAAGAAGAAGCTTGTTCATTGCTTTATTTTAGCTGACTAATCAGAGGCTCAATCTGTCCGCGGGGTGAGTTTGGGAATTCCCTGCCGGAAGTGAGTTACGCCCCGGCGTACAGCTGGAACGCCCCCCAGAACAGCGGCTTGCGGTAGATGCGTGAGGAATGAAGCAGCGATAACTTCGCCGCGCGCAAGGCTTCGTCCGGCGCCTTCCCAGCCTGCAGCTCACTGTAGAGTTGATCCATGAGCAGGGGCGATGCGGCATCAGCGACTTGCCACAGAGCGGCAATCACGTTGTGCGCGCCTGCACGAAGGAATACCCACGCCAAACCCACGAGCCCCTCTCCGGCATAGGTCCGGACACCTGACCCATAGCAGGCCGAAATGGTGACCAACGTGGCGTTTAACGGGTGCTGCACAATGTCGCGAGCATAAAGTTTGAACGCTTCGGGCTCCTGCGGCGGCGGTGATAACACCACGGCTGAATCGAGTGGGCTCAGTGGGCTCGCCGTGCCGTGTGTGGCGAAATGGATGTAGCGGAAATCTTCCGGGTGGCTGGCTGCATACGCCGCCGGTACCGCCCGACCCTGCGAGATCACGATCTGTGTCTCGGGCTGGAAGTGTTGCCGCACCTGTTGAATTTCCCTGGCCGCATCTGGCAAAGGCGCAAAGTTGCCCTTCGGGAGCATCGGATCACCGATCAGGAGCAGCTCCTTCGCGGCCCGGATCGCAGCGGTCGCCTTTGACCGGGACAACATCCGGATCGAGCTGGCGGTGGTGACCGCGGCATCCTCGATCCAGTAGCGCGATCCTCCAGTGCGCAGGGTCTCGAAATTGAGGCCGTGCAGGACTCCATCCGCGATGACAAACACCCTGGAGCCTGCGGAAATCACGTTGGCGGCGGGTTTGACCAGGGCGTCGTAGGCGGCCGTGTCAGGATCCAGGGACTGCTGAATGTCCGACTGGTGTTTGTGCACGAGTGATTTGATCTGTTGCTCATTCGGAAGCGTGAACAATTGAGTCTGGTGGGGCGTCACCACCCACAGATGCGACTGATCGCGGTCCAGGGAATAGAAGAGAATGGATGCATTGAGACTGCGCGCCACCGCGCGGGGATCCTCGTCCTGCCCATCGGCGGAGCTATGACTTCCCAGGCCCTCGTCCAGCGTCCGTGACCGGCTTCGGTCCAGGAGCTGCAGTGCATCCAGGGAATGGTTGGTTTTGATCAGGAGCTGCGCGTAGTCGCGATAAATGGCCTGCCCGTAGGCAAACGTCGACAGGCGCAATGCCTCATCACCGACCGCGGCTCGCTTGGTCTCAAAGGTCTGAATCGAGCGCCGGTACCAGGTAGCCGCCTGGTCGTTTTGTTGTCTGTCTGAATAGAGCTTCGCGATGGCGCTCTCGATTTCCGCGCGCAGGTCCGGATCCGAATCCAGCTTCAATGCGGACATCAGAATGTCTTCTGCCTGCGCGGCGGTACCGATATGCGATGTAATGAGACCCCGCATATACAGACAGTACGCCACCACCACATTGTCCCTGGACTTTGTTGAGGTCGCGACAGCCGCATCGCTGTAGCGCTTCGCGGCGGCGTACTGACCTTGTTCGGTGAGGAGCAGGGCGATATTCACCTGGATGTTGGCTATCTGGTCGATTTCCTTTTCCGCCGGCAGTGTGAGAGCCACGCTCAAGGCTTCTTCATCGTACTTCCGGGCGGCGTCCAGGTTTCCGAGCCGGTACTCGGCGAGACCCGCATCCTGTAGCCACACAACCCGATGGGCCGTCATGCCGATTTCCCGCGCCTGCTGCTCGGCGTCCTGGAAGCGCGGCAGAGAGCTGTCGAAATCGCCGAGGTTCTGGTACGACCAGCCCAGGTTGCCAGTGGCCATTTCCATTTGCCGGCGCGCGCCGATGGCGCGGGCCACATCAGCGCCCTGTTGCAGCAGGGTGATCGCTTCGCCGAAATGCGCGCTCTGCATCTTGTTGAAGCCGATGTCGACCAGGTTGGATGCTTCCAGCAGCTTGTCCGCTTTGTTGCGGGCCGCGGCCAGGCTGCCTTTGAACTTCTCGGTTGCCGCCTCGAGCTGGTCCGCATCGCGTGCAATGAGTCCCTCGGTGCGCAGCACTTCGGCAATGAGAGAGGAACGAGTCGCGTCAGCGAGTTGATGCGCGGACTTCAGCTCCTGGGCGGATTCGTTGGGCTTTTCCAGCCGCGCATGCGCAAGTCCGCACGCCAGTTTTCGTGCAATTGCCGCGTCATCCCGGGCTGTCGACGGTGGCCCAACAGTAACCGGACCACCTCGTCGAGTTGGCCGCGCTTGATGAGGATGTCAGCTTCCAGAAGCTGGAATTTGACCGACCAGGGCCCGGGGGGCTGTTGCCTACGTGCCTGCTCGGCGTGGGTGTAGGCGGCCTCCAGGTTGCCGTGGACATACTCTGTTACGGCGCTCTCATACAGAGCGTCGGGCGTTGGCCGGGACGGCTGACATCCTGTCAGACCTGAGAATGACAGGATGCCGGCTAATGCGACTGCGCAGCTGACTAGTCGTGGACGCCGCCGCCGCCCGCACAATTGACTGTCATCCCTCCCGTGACCGGACACCCGAGCTCCGCTCGAATGCTGACGAGTTGGGCGGAATAGGGGGTTATGAACAGCTCGCCCAGGAAGATCCGGCCAAAAGTGGGGATATCCACGACGTGGCCGCAGTCCTTCGCGTCTTCGAAACCCTCCACCAGGGAACAGCCGGCGCCGTGTTTCCCCTTGCCGGTCATCCACTTTGAGCGGTTGTCTGCCCATTCTGCGTTGTCGCGGCCTGCGAACGTTTTGTTGATATGGGGAACCTGCAGCGCGCCGATCCGTTCGGCGTCCGCCCGCGTTGCGCCATTGCGACTTCGCTCGAAGCGCTGCAACTCCTCGTTGAGCCAGGGATTCCTGGGGCGATTCCCCAACCGCAGTCCCTCAAAGGTGCTGCCGACCGTGGAGACTTTGAGGCCCTCGCCATTTTTGATCCAGATGGACAGCCGCGCCACGATGCGCTCCGCCCGCACGACCTGGAGAATATTCAGATCCTCCACAACGGCAGTCGATTCAATCGCAACCGCGCCATCTTCCAGCACCCTGCCGACTACATGGCTGGATGCCTTCCCGCAACTGACCAGACTGTCGAGAGTAAACCCTTCCGAGCTCGCCGTTGTAAATCCCCCTACCGCCGGCAGGGAAACCGGCGCCAGCGTTGGTATGAGTTTGGGGATCGGCAACTCGAGGAATCCCCCCAGTACGTTGGCATCGGCCCGGAAAGAATAGAAGTCCGTATTTTTGATATCTTTTTGCGATTGCATGGACCGCCCCTCCTGCGCGTTTGTATTGGTGCGAGGTGATCTTGCACAAGTTGGCGGCGGTTGTCTCGTGACAAACCGGTTGCGCCGGCAGGCGATTCCCACCTTTCGAGCCATCAATGAACTCACCCGGCTCCCAGGCGTTGAATGAAGACAGATCAAGGAAAGCGGAGGGCTCATGCGGCGCATCAACGCGGTCCTGGTAGCCGCCATACTCGTATTCACGGGTGCCTGCACCACATCCCACGTGATGATAGGAAAGGCGCGCCCGCCGATATCACCGGAGCAGGTTGTCATCTACACGCGCCCGCCCGAGATGCCCTATGAGGAGATTGCCCGGATCGAGACCTCCAGCCAGGGATCATTCTCCTTCACGGCTCAGGGAAAAACCGATGCCGTGATCCGGCGGCTGAAAGAGGAGGCCGCGAAGTTGGGAGCGAATGGGGTGCTGCTGGAAGGAATCGGCGATCAGGCGTCCGGTTCGATCGGGACCGGCGGCGGAAGCACCTCCTATTCGAGTCACAGCTCGGTGGGTGGCGGAGTCGGTATCGGTGTTGGGTTAACACGCAAGGCGGGAGGCGGCCTGGCGATTTACGTCGGCAACGACTGAGCTGACGAGCTGAAACAGGGGCACGGCCTTACGCCTCCTGAAGGGTGTTGCGGAACATCACCCGCCGCAGGCCGTTTGTCCCAGCATGGCGATCGATTCCTGAGGCGCGGGAGAAGGGGAGATGAGCGTGCCGCGCTCATCGGCTGTCTCCTTCTTCTCATGAGCTCCGTTGCACGCAGTGCCGATCCCCAGCCCTATGAGGTCAAACTGGCCGACACGCGGGACAGTGCCTTGAATGACGCCCTCCGCAGCACTTCCGAGTTGTTGAGCTTGCGCAAGAGCGCGCCGGTGGGGCCGTTTGGCCTGATCGGGCGCGCGCAGAACGATATCGGGCGCCTGAAGACGGTCCTGGAGAGTGTTGGCTACTACCAGAGCAGCGTCTCCATCCGGATCGACTCCCTGGCACTCGATGATCCGAAGTTGGGCGAGGAGCTCACCAACAGGTCGGCAAAGGACGATGCCCACGTTGAGGTGTCATTTGATCTCGGGCCGCAATACCACCTGGGAAAAATTGAGCTCACGGGCGATGTGCCGGAAGAGGCCGCGAAGGCACTGAAGTTATCGACAGGGGCGCCGGCGGTTGCCGCCGAAGTGCTGGCTGCAGCGGATCGTGTGCGACGGACCCTGGCCGACGATGGCTACGCCTACGCGAAAGTGGATCCGCCCAAGGCAAAGGAGAACGCCTCCGAGCGTATTCTGAATGTATCGATCCATGTGGCGCCCGGAGAGCGTTATCGGCTCGGCGACATTCATCTGACTGGCCTGAAATCGATCAATGAATCGCACGTGCGCAAGCGCTTGCTGGTTCACAGTGGCGATCAGTACAAGGCGTCGGCAATCGAAGCAGCCCGCCGCGACCTGTTGGCGGTAGGTGTTTTCACACAGGTTACTGTTGAGCTTGCTCCGAAACCGGATCCTGACGGGCGTGCCCCCCTGACATTCAAATTTCGCGAGCGCAAGGGACATGCGGTGGGGCTCACCGGCGCCTACTCCAGTGACCTGGGTGTGAGCGCCGGAGTCAACTGGCTGCAGCGGGAAATCACCGGCAATGCCGACTCCCTCGCGCTGTCGGCCAGCATCATCAACCTGGGTGGCGGTACGGCCGCCAACGGCATCGGCTATGACCTCCATGGCAAGTACTCTCTGCCGGACTGGAAAACCCGCGATCAGACACTGCAGGTCGAGTTGGGTGCTCTCAAACAGTCCCTGGATGCCTACGACCAGAAAGCGGTGACGACCGGCGTCTCGGTGATCCGGAAGTTGTCACAGATCTGGAGTGTGAGTGCCGGATTGACCGCCGAGCGTGAGCAGATCGTGCAGGAATCACCGCCGGATGCGGCGGAAAGCGTTGCGGTCGGCTGTACCGCGAACATTGCGCCACCGAAGCCTGGCACATCTGAGCCACGTTGCACCTATAACTACACCCTGTTGGCATTACCTCTCAGCGCGATGTACAACACAACAGCGCAAGCGTCCCCGCTGACTGACGCAACCAAGGGCGTACGAGCGGCCTTGCTGCTGACGCCAACGTTCTCATTGGGTCACCCGAGCGCACGATTCTTCGTGATGCAATTGACTGCTTCGACCTACTTCGATCTGCAGAAGTTGGGTCTCACGCATGACCCGGGACGAAGTGTTCTCGCTCTGCGCGCTCTCGGGGGGCTGGCTGCCGGCGCCTCTCAGTTCAGCTTGCCGCCGGACCAACGGTTCTACGCCGGTGGCAGCGGGACCATCCGTGGCTACCGTTATCAATCGGTCGGCCCACCGTTTCCGGACGGCAATCCTATCGGTGGCACGGCCATCAACGCCGGTACCATCGAATACCGCCAACGCATTGGTCAGGCGCTGGGGTTTGCAACATTTGTTGATGCCGGAAATGTCAGTCGGAACCTGAATCCCCTCAAAGGTGATCTGAAGGTGGGGGCTGGCGCCGGGGTGCGGTATTACACGCCGCTCGGGCCTTTGCGCGTGGACGTGGCGGTTCCGTTGCAGCGACGTAAAGGTCCTGGTGTCGCCAGATCTGACGACGCGTTTGAGGTCTATATCGGGCTGGGGCAGGCGTTCTGATGTTGTCGCGACGGGCAAAAATCGGGCTGTGGATCGGGGCGGGACTGCTCGGAGTGCTGTTGCTCCTGGTGGGCACGGTGCTGATCGTTCCCAACACAGAAGGGGGGCGCGCCTACATCGTTCGCAAGCTGTCTGAAGTGACGGACGGCAAGGTTCGTCTCGTCGGGATTCACGGGACATTCCCGGCCGCGCTGGACCTGGACCGGCTGGAATTGCGCGATTCGCAGGGCCTGTGGTTATGGGCTGATCATATATCGCTGCGGTGGTCGCCTGGAGCGTTGATTGCGCGCCATGTGAATGTGGATTCGTTGCATGTAGCGCTGCTTCATGTTGAACGGGCGCCGGTGCCTGAGAAAAAGGAGTCATCCTCCTCGTCTTCCGTCCCCGAAACGGATCTCAGGGATCTGACCATCAAACAACTCGAGTTGGGCAAGGCGCTGGCGGGAGATCCTACCTCGCTGACGGTCAAGGGCAATGCCCACCTGAGATCGTTGGAGGACGCGGACGCGCATATCACCGCCCAACGCACCGGCGGCAACGGAAACTATGAAGTGACTGCTCACTTCGATCCCCAGTCCATGAATGCGACGCTGCGGCTGCAGGAGCCCGCCAATGGTCCGTTCGAAAATCTGGTCAAGGTTCCCAACCTGGGACCGCTCAACGCGTTGGTGGAACTGCGAGGTCCTCGGAATGCGGAAGATGTGCGACTGTCAGTGGATGCGGGACCTTTGCAGGCCCGGGCGACCGGCAGGATCGATCTGAAGGGCAGCACCGCCGATCTCAACTATTCGCTGACCGCACCCGCCATGTCGCCAATGGAGGGTCTGAGCTGGCAACGCGTCAATCTGGAAGGTCAGATACACGGGCCGTTCACGAAACCCGCCGCCAACGGCCGCCTGATCATTGAGCAGTTGGAAGCGCCCGGCGGAGCCCGACTCGCGGCACTCGATGCCCGAGTGAAGGGCGACCAGGGGTACGTTGCCCTGCAGGCCGGGATCGACGGACTGCAGATTCCAGGGCCTGCTCCAAAGCTGTTTGCGGATTCACGGCTGACGTTGGAGGGTAACCTCCGGCTCGATGATCCCCGGCGCCCGCTGCGGCTCACGGCCAATCATCACCTGTTTGTGTTGACCACCAAGGCGGTCACGGCGGGTGCCCGGAGCGCGGATCTGAGCTTGCGCATTCCGGATCTGAAGCCGTTCACCCCCCTGAGTGGCACGGCCCTAGGCGGCGACGCTGAGTTGGACTCGCATGTTGATTATTCGCCCTCCCTCACCAAACTGACGGCTGATCTGAAGAGTCATCTGGATGGCGGCGCGGCTGCCTGGGCCGGGCTCGTCCGGGGAGGGCTGACACGACTGCAGATGGCTGCTGAGATGAATGATCAGCAGTTCTCGCTGCAGGATCTGCAACTCACTGCGAGAGCCATTTCGCTGAACGCGCAGGCCAGGGCCGAGCGCACCGGCGATCAGCGCATGAATGTGCGCTTCAATCTCGGGTTGCCTGACCTGCATCGAGTGTCTCCGGCGCTCGCTGGTAACCTGAAGGCGAATGGCAGCGTGGCGGGCCCGCTGGCGCGCTTGAGCACCGACACCCGTCTGACTACCAGCCTCTCCGTGCACGGTTCACCCCGTGGAACGGTGACCGCCCGGGTTCAGGCAAACGGATTACCCACCGCGCCCGAAGGAGTGCTCGCAGCCGGTGGTGAATTGGACGGCGCGCCACTGCGAGTCAATGTAGAGCTGCAGCCGGCCGGCAAGGGCGGCTATCACGCGTTGATACGTCGCGCGGACTGGAAGAGTGCGCACGCCGATGGAGATGTCACACTCGGCAAATCCGTTGCGGATGCTCGCGGCAAGGCTACGATTCGGATTGCTCAGTTGAGTGATTTCAACACCCTGGCGGGCAGTACGCTCTCCGGCGCAATCAATGGCCAGATGGTCCTGTCCTCGCAACGACGAAAGCCCTCGGCGCAGGTCGATCTGGAAGCCCGGAACGTGGTGGCCGGCGGCGTGACGGCGAACGCCAAGCTCAATGCCAACGGGCCAATGGAGGCACTGAAGGTCACCTTTGACGGTGACTCCCCGGCGGTGGCCGGCCAGCCTGCGCGGATCAACACCGAGACGACTATCAACCTGACTGCCAGGGAGTTGCGGCTCGCCAGCCTGAAGGCTTCCTGGCACGAACAGGACCTGACACTGCTGAGCCCCGCGAAGGTCCGGTTTGCCGACGGGCTGAAGGTTGAGCAGTTGCGGTTGGGTATTCAACGAGCGCGCATCGAGGTCGATGGCCAGGTGTCGCCTGTTCTGGATCTTCGCGCGGCGGTGAGGCAGATCGAGCCGGCGCTGGTGAATGCTTTCATGCCTGACACGCTGGCTGGCGGTACGATGGATGCGGAGGCCAACGTGCGTGGCACTACATCTGCGCCCACGGGTAAGGTGCACTTTCAAGCGCTGGGCCTACAGGCCAAGAGGGCAGTTGCACAGGGGTTGCCGCCTGCTGACTTGCGTGTTGATGCCAACCTGGATGGCACCAACGCCGATGTGAATGCGCAACTCAATGCCGGCCCCAATTCAAAGGTGAGGGTAACCGGTCGGGCGCCGTTGGCAGCGGGTGGGACGGCCGACCTCAAACTGGCCGGCGCTCTGGATCTCGCGCTGGCAAATCCGATCCTGGAGGCTGGAGGTCGGCACGTCGCCGGCACGGTGGTGATCGACACGACTGTGAAGGGCACTACGGCCGATCCTCAGATCGCAGGTACGGTGCAGTTGGCTGACGGCAGTGTTCGAGACTATACCCAGGGCATCAGTCTGACGGACATCACGGGGAAACTCAGCGGCGATCAAGGTGGGGTGCTGCGTATCGAGCAGCTGACAGCAAAGGCGGCCCCTGGCAATCTCTCGATTCGAGGCACCGTGGGCGTTCTGCAGCCAAAGATCCCGGTCGATATCACTGTGACTGCCAAGAACGCACAGCCTGTTGCCAGCAACATCGTGACCGCCAATCTCGATGCTGACATCAAGGTAACGGGCACGGCGCGTGAACAGATGGATGTCAACGGCAAAGTCCATCTCAACCGGGCCAATATCAGCATCCCGGGAGGCATGCCACCCGATGTAGCCGTGCTGGACGTCGAGCGGGACGGAGCCAAGCCGCCCGAGGTGCCCGAGAAGCCGCTCGTTATCAATCTCAACCTGGATATCGACGCCCCCAATCGTATCCTGATCGACGGACGCGGCCTCGACGCGGAGATGGGTGGCAATCTCAAGGTACGAGGTACGACGGCAACACCGGTAGTCAGTGGCGGCTTTGAGCTGCAGCGGGGCTTCTTCACGCTGGCCAACAGCAAGCTGACATTTACCAACGGTTCTGTGACATTCAGCGGAATGGGACTGCAGAAGAAGCTCGATCCTTCTCTGGACTTCACGGCTCAAACGAAGGCGGCCGAGATAACGGCAGTCGTGCATATCACCGGACTTGCGGATGCCCCGCAGATCGAGCTCACCAGTACTCCCGAGCTGCCGCAGGATGAAATCCTGGCGCGGCTGTTGTTTGGTGAACCGGCGGCACAGCTCACCGCACTGCAGTTGGTCCAGACGGGCGCCGCCCTGGCGAGCCTGCGGGGTGGCGGTGGCTCCAGCTTGAATCCCGTCGCGAAGATCCAGAAGGCGTTGGGGTTGGATCGGCTATCGGTGGGGGGTGGGTCCTCTGCCTCCGGGTCATCGTCAAGTCAGACGAGCACCGGGACCAGCGTCGAAGCCGGGCGCTACGTATCCAGCCGGGTGTACGTTGGCGTCAAGGAGACCACCACGGGCGCCAGCAAAGTGGACGTCGACGTGGACCTGACCAAGCGGCTGAAATTGCAGGCGAGCCTGGGTAATGGCACCACGACCGCGCAGGGTGTGACGCCGGAGAATGATCCTGGCAGCAGCCTGGGATTGGCGTATCAGTTCGAGTACTAATGCTCGCTTGGAGGTCAGTGCCGGCGGCGCGGATTCGCCATCATCAACGCGGCAGCCACCAACACCAACGCACCCACTGTGACAGGCACTGGATTCGCCGCCGCCCAATTCGCCCCCTGGCGCAGGGACCTGGCAGTTCGGGCTTTGGCGGATTGCCAGGCTACCGCAGCCTGATGACGGGGTGAGAGCTCAAATCGCAGGGCACGGATCGTATGATCGAGCGCCGCCCGGGTGTTATCGATCTGACGCTCGATTTCGTCAATCGGATTCGCGCTCACGGTTGTACCCTTCGCAAGAGCACATCCTTATCCTTACGCAGTGACTGTTGTGAATGGGAAGGAGTCAGATGCGCGGTCCCGAGGAGCCTGCGGCCCCGTCGCAGAAGAATAGAGCCAATGCCCGCTGTCACAACTCCGATGCAAAGAGCCGCCGCCCAGATCGGCATGAGCTGTGCCAACCCCAGAATCGCCGCAACGAGCAGTGATAACAGAGCGACGTAGAGAAATGCGACGCCGATCAGCAGCGCCCCGACACTCGACAGCAGTCGCGTGAGCGACTCGTACAGCTCGGTCCTGGCTAGCGTCAGCTCCTGCCGCAGCAGTGTTGAAAGCTGATGAGTGAGTTGATGCCACAGACCCGAGATGCTCCGGGCGGAATCTACCGTATACGCCTCTTGTCTGTTCATGCGAAATAAACGCCCGGTTCCAGCAGGCGTTCCTTTCACACGGCTCCTCTGTACCTAACATGAGATAAGGATGCCACCGTCGACTCGTGTCACGCACGATGGGACGGCGAGAATCGGAGGTTGACGTCAGGATTGAGGCGGGCCGGCCGAAGCCATCGCTGGAGTGCTTCCAACACCCGTGCTCGTCAGGTCAGCGCTGGTGACAGGCTGAAAGTGATTCGCCCGTCTCTTCAGCCGGTGGTCGGAACGGGCCCACAGGGACTGCCGCTCCTGAGCGCGCTGCATCAAAATCCTGGCAACGGCCAGTTGCGCGTCGGTCTCACTGGTGCCCGCGGGAAAATCAAAAACCTCGGTCTTGTCGAAGGGATTCGTCACCTGCACCTGGACCGGTTCGTCAGGCGCCGCGGGTGGTGCAGGCGGTGCAGGCTGCGCCGGCCGCGCCCGTGTCGGCGCGTCAACCTTGCCAACAGCTGCCTGCGCCTGGACGAGCTGTTCCGGATTGGTTGCAACATATGCAATGACGCCGGAGAAAATGGTCGCCACGGCAATCTGAATGGCGATCGCGGGCCAGTCGCTGCTACCCCGCGCGTCGCCCGCGTCGTACTTTGGTTGCTTTGCGTGCACGAGAACGAGCCTCCAACGTAAGCGCGTCAGTCAGTGAAATAGTTGCATGATCATATGTCGTCCTGGCCGAGAGCAGTCAAGACGACGCCGGGAAGCAACAGTTGGAATCGCAAGACATCATCAAAATCTGCCGGTAGAGATATTGCTAAACAAGCAATGCCCATACCTACTCGAGGCACTGGCGCATGGCATTGCAGCAGTCGGGAGTCTCGCGACGCTTTCGAGGCAACCTGCAGCTTGGCCCAAATAAACCGACGTGAATGCGGGCCTGCTCTGCTGAGCTGAGCAGTTCTTCCGCCTCGCCCGGCCTTCGGGTCCGCAGTGACAGTTCGCGCGTGCCTGCTGGGGGTTGTGTGGGGAGGCCGTTCGGTTTTGCTGTCACTGCGAACCCGACTCCATGGGGAAGCACTCTATCCGCACGTGCCAGCCTTCCGCAGGTGCCGAAAGTCACCTGCCGTAACGGCCATCGAACCCCGTCAGTGATCCATTCCCGCAACAGCCGACCGCTTGCGATCGTAAAGTTCTCAGCCGTGCTTGACGAACGGGTGCGGAAATCTCCAGCCTATCCACTTTGGCACACAAAGCCGCAGTGACGATTGTTACGTGACCGACGACAAAGATGACGACAGGAATTCAAACGATGTACGAATTACACAAGAGCCGGGACTCAGCAAAACCGTTACCGGCCAGGGCTCCGGAGAAAGTTGCGCACTGTGCGGGATAGCGATTGCACCATCCGACACCGAATACGAAGTCGTGTGGAGTAGAGGCGGCAGCGCGCGGCGCTCGCATTTTCATGTTGTCTGCTACGAGTTGTGGTGGTCGCAGCAGGCGTGAGCTACTTCCCGCCGGCCTCCTTAGCCTTATGCACCAGTGTCAGAAACTCAGCGCGGTACCCATAGGGATCCTCGCCAAGAGCCCCCCGTGCCTGCCGGATCACATCATCAAACTTCAACGTCCCCGTGTACTTCCCCCCGCGCAGGAGCTGCCCGAATCCCGCCACCGCCGTAGAGAACTCCACACTGTCCCTGAGCGCCTCAGGCACCCCCGCATCGATCCGGATCGGCTTCTCAATCAACCGCGACCGGAATCCGTTCGGCAACTTGTATCGGATCCTCAGAAACCCATACTCACTCTCCTTCCCCTGAGACATCGCCCTCGCGGGCTCAGCATAGCGACTCTCGTCGATCAGCTTTGCCTTCGAACCCACAGGGGTAATCTCGTAGATCGCAGTCACGGCATGACCTGATCCAATATCACCCGCGTCCACCTTGTCATTGTTGAAATCCTCGCGATTGAGCGCGCGAGTCTCGTAACCAACGAGCCGATACTCCGCCACCGTCGCTGGATTGAATTCCACCTGGAACTTCACGTCCTTGGCAATCGTGAACAGAGACGCCGTGGACTCCTGCACCAGTACCTTCTTTGCCTCGTTCAGAGTGTCGATGTAGGCAGCCACCCCGTTTCCGTTCTGGGCGAGTGTTTGCCCCATGTCGTCACGGTAGTTGCCTTCGCCGAAGCCAAGGAATGACAGGAATACTCCTTTCTCCCGCTCCCGCTCCACAAAGCCCTTCAGCTCATTGCGGTTGGTAATGCCGACGTTGAAGTCGCCATCGGTGGCCAACAGAATCCGGTTCACGCCGTTCTTGCGGAAACTCCGTTCAGCCAGGTCGTACGCAAGCTCGATACCTTCCGCGCCCGCGGTGGAGCCACCCGGCTTCAGCGAATACAGCGCCTGCAAGATAGTCTCTTTCTGCTTGATCGGAGTGGGAGGCAACACCTCCCCAGCTGCCCCCGCATACACAACAATCGCCACAGTATCACTCGGCTTCAACGTCTCGAGCAGCAGCGCCATGGACTTCTGCGCCAGAGGCAGCTTATCCGGCTCATCCATCGACCCACTGACATCGAGCAACAGCACGAGATTGATGTCCGGCTGCTGCCGAACCGGCAGCTCGTAGCCCCTGATGCCAATGTGAATCAGCTTCTTGCCTTCACCCCACGGCGAGTCGCTCACCGTCACGGTCGGCTCGAATGGCTGGTCTTTTGAGTCGGACGCAGGCCAGGCGTAGTCGAAGTAGTTGATCATTTCCTCGACACGAACCGAGTCAACCTGCGGCAGATGGCCCTGGTTCAACTCTCTGCGTACGAAGCTGTACGACGCAGTGTCCACATCCGCTGAGAAGGTTGAGACCGGCTCAGTCGACACCTGCTTCACCGGGTTGATTTCGAAGTGCTCGAATTTGTCCCCGCCATCGGCAATCGATCGCGAGAACTGTGCAATGGGTGGCGGCTCACGGTGCGAGAACAATCGCCCCAGTAACGATCGCCTGCGACTCCCCGTAACGGTGATTGCTGAGAGGTCCGGGCTGTCATCGGGTTGGGTGACAGCCGTTGGGGCCGCTGTGCTGGCTACGGGCGCCACTGCTACTGACATGGGCGCCACTGCCACTGACTTCTCGTGCTCGACAACAATCTCTTCAGGTGCCGGCGGGCTGACCGGGGTGATGACAGAGAGATCCGGTGTTGGATTCGCTGTTTCAGATGACGGAGACTTCCCCGGGGCATGCGCTTTTGGACGTGACGCTTTCCGCGAGTGGGCGGCCTCGGGTCCCGTGACCACCTCGGGCTGTTTCTTCTCCTCAGTCGCAACGGGAGGCTCCTGAACCTCACCGCTCTCCCGGCTGTCCGGCAATTTCCGACTCGCATCGACCGGTGGCTTTACCCGAGTAACGACGGGTGGCTCTATCCGAGAAACATGGGGTGGCTGTACCAACACCTGTCGTTGCCCTGGAGGCACCAGGAAGAACGTCGAAACGGCGATGACCACTACGCAAGCAGTCGCCAGGCCACCCAACACCCGATTCCGCGACCCGCCGCGGCCGGGCCCGGCGCCCGATAAAAGGCGACGCACCCTGAAGAGCCACGAGGCCTTCGGCGAAATAGTCTGGTTCGCCGCGGCGTGGACCCGATGAAATTCAGCCAGCGCGGCCGCCTTGGCACAAACCTGTGCCGCCGGATCCGGAGTTGGCGCAGTTGCCTGCCGCAACTGATGCTCAAAAGAGTGTGCGTTCATACGCTACCGCCCATCAGGGCTTCAGCCTTGTTCATGTGTTTGCGTATGGCGTGGATGCGCCAGGAGATGGTTGATTCAGAAACCCCGAGGATCTGGCCGGCCTCTGCGTGGCTCAGTCCCTCGGCGTGGACGAGGAGGGCTGTTTCCTTCATGCCCTCGCCGATGTCATCGAGCTGGTCGAGGAGCTGCACGAGGTAGATGTAGTCCTCGGATCGCTCCGATCCGCCACCAGGCGGATCCTCCGCGGGAAGGGCATCGTGATCGTGGCGCTGCTGCGTGCGTTGCCAGTCCCGTGCGCAACTGATCACCAGTTGATACAACCAACTGGTGAACGCCGCCTGGAATCGATACTGCACCAGGCTGCTGGCCAGCTTGATACACGACTGCTGAGTGATGTCCTCCGCATTCGTCCGGTGCCCGCACCACTTCCAGGCGATGCGGTAGATCGTGCCGTAGTGCAGATCCAGCAATGCGGAGAAGGAGGCAACGTCTCCGCCCTGCGCCCGCCGTATGAGACCTGTTGTTGGGTCGTCCATTCGAGCTCTTCTGTGGCCTGTCGAATCCTTAGACGGCGCGATTGGGGGAAACCTTGGAAGTCGGTGATTATGTTACGTGTGGGGCTGCGCCCGTACGGCACCTCCTGTTTAACGGCTTCAGGTTACCTGGCGGGCTGACGGCCGACTCGATTTGTCCTGTCCGCCGGGCCGCTTCGCGGCCTGCAAAGGAGCCTGCGGCTGTTTCTTTCCGCCTTCGGCGGGGGAGGGGTGCCACAGGTTGGGCGCGTCTCAGTGAAGGGGGTCTGCGGCGTCGACTGAGCACGCTTCCATCCTCTATTTGTCATCAAGTCGATAAGAGATCACAACTGGTTAGCGACGCGGACCGACAGTTGGTTATGCGCGCAAGCCGACGCCGCAGACCCCCTTCACTATGCCGCTCGAGGTTGCTTGCCCCGATATGCTTCTCTCGAGGTGACATGACCTCGAGACGGAAAATCCGAGCCGCAGGACCACTGGATCAGACGGCGCCATCCGCGTTTCGCTGGAGCTTCACCTGTCTGACTACGGCCTTTCCGTCTCGTTCTGGCTGCCACCCATCAGCAAGGGCCTCTGCCACAAACCGGGCGACATCCGCCGGAGTTACCTGAGCGTTGGACGGCTCCATCCACGCATCGGGGCGAACCACGTCGAGTTCTAAGACTAACTTCGAGCCTCTACCCGACGCTGAACCTACTGCAATCGACATCGGCGACCACGCATTGTTTTGACAGTAGCTGCCCTTATGTGGAATGCGCCATATGAAGCGCTGGCCCGCAACTTCGATCTTCCGTGACCCTTTACGTGAGATAGCCATGCTGCGTCCTTTTGCGGCCGGTTCGTAGCCGGCCCGAGAGCGATATTCTAGCGCGAAAGTGCGAGCCGACATGACCGCAGATGACTTTCGGCACCTGCCAGCCCCGCCCCGGGCGCGTAAGGTACACACCCATGGAGCCGAGCAAAAAAGCAAGGCTCATGACTCTAAACCAACTCATCAACCTGAAACTTTTGGAGATTTGATATGAAGATCGAGAACCTGGGCAAGGAACTGGACACCGAGACAATGACCGAAGTGAAAGGCGGTATCGCCCTGACCGGTCAGGTCGTCCCCACCAACGTGCAGAGCAACGAGCTGCTGCAGTCTTTCAACATCGCCTCGAACGGTCCGGTTGCAATTGCCAACGACGGCAGCCAGTCGAACTACTCGGACCAGGACAGCTTCGTGCCGGTGGGCTCACTGTTCGTGACCCCTTTCCTGGGCAAGGTGGTTCGCTAATAACCGCCACCAGTCGGGTGGGGTGCCGCAACGGCCCCCACCCTTCTCAGTGCCGGCGCGAAATCCGATGAGGGCCGGTGCCATCATGATCTCAACCGCATGACGCGCATTCAGGCGCCGGCAGAGAATACTTGACTCACCCACTCAATGAACACGCGCACGCGCGGCGACAGCTGGCGCCGCTGCGGATATAACAACGACACAGGCGTGGGCGTCGGCGGATAGTCATCGAGCACTGTCACCAAACTCCCAGCCGCGAGATCCGACTCGAGATGGTAGCGCGGCGCCTGAATCAGTCCGAGGCCGAGTCTTGCGGCGGCTACGAAGCTTTCGGCACCGCTGACTGACACGACCGATGGCACCGCGCAGTGACGCACAGTTCCGCCATCGGTGAACTCCATCGGGATCGTCGTACCAGTTGCGGACGACACGAAACCCACGGCGAAGTGTCCGCCCAGATCGTCAGGCGTGCGTGGCGTGCCGTGGCGTTTGAGATAGGCGGGACTTGCTACCGTGACTTCATCGAGCATGGCCACGCTTCGCCCAATCATTGTGCTGTCGGAGAGACTGCCCACGCGCAGCACGCAGTCAACACCTTCGCGCACGAGATCGACCAGGCGGTCACCCTCGCTGATGTGGAGTTGTATGTCTGGGTAGCGTCGAAGGAAATCGGGCAGTCGTGGGAACAGGAAGTGCCGCGCCAGCGTGCCGTGAACGTCCGCGTGCAGTGGTCCACGCGGTTTAGCGCCCTTAAACGCACCTTCGGCGTCCTCAACGTCGGCAAGGATCGCCAGGCAGCGGCGGTAATAGGCTTCTCCATCGAGAGTCGGCGTCACCGTGCGTGTGGTTCTTTGCAAGAGACGCGCGTTCAGCCGGTCTTCGAGACGCTTGAGTATCTGGGTGGCCGTGGAGCGCGGGATTCCGATGTCCTGCGCCGCCAGTGTGAAGCTCCGCCGCTCAACGATCCGCGTGAACAAACGCATGGCCGCCAACTGGTCCATCCGCGCTCCTATTGTTCGTATATTTAGAATTATCTTGCCAATTTTAGGCTGATTATCTTCGCCGGGTCCACAAAGACAATGCACAACACCCGGCATAGGGCCGGTCAACCGAGGACTTGGAAATGAACACGAGCAAGACAAGCAATGGAAAGGTCGCGCTGGTCACTGGCGCATCCCGCGGCATCGGCGCCGCGATCGCGGAGCGGCTAGGTCGGGAAGGCTACGCGGTCGTGGTGAACTACTCCGGCAGCGCGGCCGCCGCCGAGGCGGTGGTGCGCAAGATCGAGCAGGCGGGCGGACGCGGGTTCGTCGCCCAGGGTGATGTGAGCGATCCGAAGGCAGTGGCGCGCATGTTCGACGCGGCCGAAGCGGCGTTCGGCGGCGTTGATGTGTTGGTCAACAATGCCGGCATCATGAAGATAGGTGCCATCGCGCAAAACGACGATGCGCTGTTCGATCAGCAGATCAGCGTCAACCTCAAGGGCACGTTCAACACGCTGCGCGAAGCGGCGAGCCGGCTGCGCGCAGGTGGACGCATCGTGAACTTCTCGACGAGCGTGTTGGGCCTGCACCTCGAGAACTACGGCGTATATGCGGCGACCAAGGCGGCGGTCGAAGCGCTGACGCAGATTCTCGCGAAGGAACTGCGCGGCCGCTCCATCACGGTCAATGCCGTCGCCCCGGGTCCGACGGCGACCGACCTGTTCCTCAACGGTAAGTCGCAGGAGTTGATCGAGCGCATGGCGAAGATGAACCCGCTGGAGCGGCTCGGCACCCCCGAGGACATCGCCGCGGCCGTCGCCTTCCTCGTCGGCCCTGACGGTGGGTGGATTAACGGTCAGGTGCTGCGCGCCAACGGCGGCATGGTCTGAAGCGCATCTGATTCAAGGAGACAAGCCATGAAACAAGTCATCGTCATCACGGGCGCTTCGAGCGGTTTCGGTGCGTTGAGCGCCCGCGCGCTCGCGCGCGCCGGTCACACTGTCTACGCCGGCATGCGCGAGACCGCAGGACGTAACGCGCCGCAGGTGGCGGAACTCGAGCGCTACGCCGCCGAGCACCACGTTGATCTGCGCGCGCTGGAGTTGGACGTGGTCTCGACACCCTCAGTCGAAGCGGCCATTGCAAAGATCGTCGCTGACTGCGGCCGGCTCGACGTGATCGTCCACAACGCCGGGCATATGTCCTTTGGGCCGGCCGAAGCGTTCACGCCGGAGCAGTTCGCGCAGCTCTACGACGTCAACGTGCTCAGCGCGCAGCGCGTGAACCGCGCCGCGCTGCCGCGATTGCGTAAACAGGGCCGCGGCCTCGTTGTTTGGGTTTCCTCGAGCAGCACACGCGGCGGCACCCCGCCGTACCTGTCGCCGTATTTCGCGGCCAAGGCGGCGATGGATTCGCTCGCGGTATCCTACGCGGGCGAACTGACCCGCTGGGGCATCGAGACGTCAATTATCGTCCCGGGCGCCTTCACGAAGGGCACCAATCACTTCGCTCATTCCGGTTCGCCCGCGGATAAGACGCGCGCCGCCGAGTACAACGAAGGCCCCTACGCCGGCCTGGCTGAGCAGGCCCTGAAAGGCCTCGCCGCGCTCGAACCGCCCGACGCTGACGCGAACACCGTGGCCGAAGCGATCGTGGCGGTGGTCGACAAGCCGTTCGGCAAGCGGCCGTTCCGCCTCCACGTCGATCCCTCGCAGGACGGCGCGGAGATTGTCAACGGCGTTGCTGACAGGGTGCGCGCGGAGCTGCTGCGCCGCATTGGCCTCGAGGACTTGCTGAAGCCATACGCGCGGAGCTGATGGACAGCGGTTGCAGCGACATGACCGCAGATGACTTTCGGCACCTGCCAGGCTCGCCCCGAGCGCGTAACGTACACACCCATGGAGCCGAGCAAAAAAAGCAAGGCTCATGACTCTGAACCAACTCATCAACCTGAAACTTTTGGAGAATTGATATGAAGATCGAGAACCTGGGCAAGGAACTGGACACCGAGACCATGACCGAAGTGAAAGGCGGTATCGCCCTGACCGGTCAGGTCGTCCCCACCAACGTGCAGAGCAACGAGCTGCTGCAGTCTTTCAACATCGCCTCGAACGGTCCGGTTGCGATTGCCAACGACGGCAGCCAGTCGAACTACTCGGACCAGGACAGCTTCGTGCCGGTGGGCTCACTGTTCGTGACCCCTTTCCTGAGCAAGGTGGTTCGCTAATAACCGCCATCAGTCGGGTGGGGTGCCGCAACGGCCCCCACCCTTGCCGCCCAGCCCCTCGGAGCGGCGCCGCTTAATCGAAATCTGTTAGCAACCCCCGTCTACTGCGACTTTGCGGATTACGTGTCGATCATACGTATGATCGTACGCGCAATTTGCGCGTGCTCCCGCAGCGTCGATATGAACCCACAATATCCAACGATCTCGCGGACGGTCCCAGAGGAGAAAAATTCCATCCAAACAGATTTCTGCAAGTTGACTCTGATGTTGGAGTTGGCGTAGAAGGCATCTCTAATTGAGCTATGAGTCGCCCGGCACCGTTTAAAAAGTGATACTCGAATGAGTAGCTTTGCTCCCCACCGCCATCGCGGCACACATTCGATCTCAACCAAGGGCTCTGGAAGCGATGGAGGCTACGTGGAAGATATCTTCAAGAGATTGGGCAACGTAGAAACAGATGTTTCGGCGTTGAAATCAGAGGTGAGCGCCATCCGGGCAACGATTCCCCATTTGGCCACAAAGGCCGATGTGATGGATGTCGGGACTGCGGTCGCTGACCTCGAAACCAGGATCATCAAATGGATCATCGCGACGGTGTTGGCCTCGGCGGGCTTGGCTTTCACCATAGCGAAGTTCGTGAACTGAAGTCGTCAGCAAGCTGCTTCGCTGATAGCCGCCCAAAAGCAGGGCGGGGTGCCGGCACCGGCCCCCACCCTTGCCCCCCAACCGCTCCGTACCCGAGCCGGCAACAGTCACCGAGTGCCGCATTCTCACGCCGACTTCGCGACCTCCGAGGCAAACTGGCGATAAGACCGAAGCGGCCGCCCCAGCAGCGCGGTCAGCCGCTCAACATCACCGGCCTCAGGCACCATTCCATCGGTGAGGAACCGCTCACTCATCAGGCGCATGTCAAACGCCATCCAACTCGGCATGAATTTCCGGAGGTTCTGTTCGAACCCGGCGCTGTCATCGCCCGGATACGCAATAGTCCGTCCCAGAACATCCGTCCAGATCGCGGCCACACTCGCACCCGTGAGCGTGTCGGGGCCAACCAGGTTGATGCGGTTGAGAGGCAGCGGCGTGGCGGCCCGCTCGCGCCGCAGGAGCTCAATCGCCGCAATCTCTCCAACATCGCGCGTATCAACCATCGCCAGCCCCTTGCTTCCAATCGGCATGGGATACACGCCATACCCGGTCACCACGTCCTTGATGGTCAGGTCGTTGCTCATGAAGTAGGCCGGACGCAGGATGGTGGCATTGAGTCCCAACTGCTCGATCATGCGTTCAACACCAAATTTGCCGGCGAAGTGCGGAACATTCACGTAGATGTCACTATGAATCACCGACAGGTACACGAACCGCTTGATGCCCACCTCGCGAGCAACATTCAGCGCAATCAGCGCCTGCGTGTACTCATCAGCCACCACCGCGTTGAGCAGAAACAGTGTTGAGACGCCCGAGAACGCGCTGCGCACCGAATCGACATCCAGCAGGTCGCCCTGGACGACCTCAACACCAGCGGGGAAGCGGGCCTTCGAAGGATCGCGGACGAGCGCGCGCACCTTTGCGCCGCGCTTCGTGAGCTGTTCAACAACCTGGCGGCCGACATTGCCGGTAGCGCCCGTAACGAGAATGGTCATGGTGAAACTCCTGTGTAGGGGGTGAACGTCGTCTGTGAAATGACGATAGGTCGTTCCAAAATAAAAACGAAGTCTCTAAAATGAAGACATCTCGTTCCGAAAGTGAGACACCATGGACCTGAACGCGCTCGAAGACTTCCAGCTGGTCGCGGCTCATGGCGGCTTCGGAAAAGCCAGCCGCGCCAGCGGCCGCTCCAAGGCAACCCTGTCCCGCCGTGTTTCCGATCTCGAAGAAGCGCTGGGCATTCGGCTGATTGAGCGAGGCACCCGCAGCCTGGAGTTGACCGAAGCCGGTCAGCTCTTGCGCAGCAGAACCGAAGGACCGATGCATGAGGTTTCGGACGCCGTCGCCGCCGCACGGGACGGCCTCACGACCCCGCGAGGTCGCCTACGCATCGCGGCGCCACTTCTGTTTTCGCAGGTGGCCCTCGGGCGGATCGCCGCTCAGTTCCTGACGAAATTCCCGGAGGTGCAGATCGAGGTGCTGGCGGAAGATCGTCTCGTCGATCTCGTAGACGAGCATTTCGACGTCGCCATCCGTATCAATCCACGCAAGGACAGCGCGCTGGTCGGCCGTTGCTTTGCCAGGGACAGGTTGGTTTTGGCCGCCGCGCCGTCCGTGCAAATGCCGAAGGCGAATCGCGACAAAGCTTCCCGGGTTCCCGCGGTCGTCATGCCAACCTATCGCGACGGAGATGTCTGGTCTGTCCGCAATGGCCAACTCAACGTTGAACCTCAACCTGTCCTGCGTTTGTCCTCGCTCCTGATGGTCCGAGATGCCATTGCCGCCGGCGCAGGCGCGGCAATGCTGCCTCAGTCCATCATCGGTGACATGTTGGCCAAAGGCGAGTTGGTAACCTGGGGCAATGCCGGCGACGAAGTTGAGCTCTGGGTCCTCCACACCTCCCGCCGCCTGCAAAGCCCCAAGGTTCGCGCCTTCGTGGAGTTCATGTGCACCCTGTACCCAACCGGATCCTTCACGGTTCCAATTCCATAAAGGGCTGCGCCCCTACGGCGACCGTCTCTTTATGAATCGAGGGCGCGTGTTGGGCTGAGCCCCGCCTGACATCCTCGCGCCACCCAGGCCGCTTCGCGGCCCTCAAGAGTGCCTGCGGCTATTTGTGTTCGCCTTCGGCGGGGGAGAGTGCCAGTGGTTGGGCGCGTCCCAGTGAAGGGGATCTGCGACGTCGACTGAGCACGCTCCCATCCGATTTATTTCTTGGGGCGAGAAAAGATCACAACCTTCGGGCCACGCGGGCCGACAGCAGGTTATGCGCGCAAGCCGACGTCGCAGACCCCCTTCACTATGCCGCTCGAGGTGGCTTGGCGCGACGCAGTTTTTTGCGCGCAAGCCGACGCCGCAGACCCTCTCCACTATGCCGCTCGAGGTGGCTTGCCCCCATGTGCTTCTCTCGCAGCGACGTGACAGAGGATCGCCGAGCGACCCTGCGGGTCGATGGTGACTTTCGGCACCTGTCAGCGCCCGCCCGAGCGCGTAACGTACCTACCCATGGAGCCGAGCAAAAAAGCAAGGCTCATGACTCTAGACCAACTCATCAACTAACTTTATTTGGAGAACTGATATGAAGATCGAGAACCTGGGCAAGGAACTGGACACCGAGACAATGGCCGAAGTGAAAGGCGGTATCGCCCTGACTGGCCAGGTCGTCCCCACCAACGTGCAGAGCAATGCGCTCGAGCAGGCCTTCAACATCGCTGCCAACGGCCCGGTGGCGATTGCCAACGACGCCACTCAGTCGAACGATTCGGACCAGGACAGCTTCGTGCCAGTCGGTTCCCTGTTCCTGACTCCTTCCCTGGGCAAGTTGGTTCGCTGATAGCAACCATCAGCAGGGTGGGGTGCCGCAGCGGCCCCCACCCTCCGCGGCTACTCACCCACAGCCGACAATGGCGGCTTGTAGGACTTTACCCACCGATGGACCAGCCTTTCAGCCATTGGCACGATCGCCATCAGGCAGCAATATGGCACCGTAGGTTCGGGAAAGTCCTCGTGACAGATCCCTCTACAAATGGATAAGGGCCGCAATCGCGGCCCTTTCTACGAAGGCCGCGTCCCTTCGCCGGTGGCTGCCATGGATGCGATTGCGTCGTCCCCCGCGACCCTGATTGCCACCATGAGCCGTCGATCAGGTTTTTCGGCCACGAACCCCCACTGACCGGGGCGGAGGTCTCCGACCTGCCAGCCTTCACGCTCAAAATTTTCGTATGCGACCCTCAGCCGATCTCGGAGATCGGTTCCCTGGCTGAGCAGTTCCTGGCGCACAGTCCGCCCCCGCTGATCGCTGACGCGCAAGATGGCGGGCGCTGCGATATGCGCAGGCATAGGCGCAACCGAAGGAGCGCCCCGTGGAATTCGTTTAGGCATGAACCGATCATGCAAGGTTTACGGTCTCTTCAGCAAATCGAAACCGAGGGGACTGTACAGGTCAATCTCGAGGAGTCCTGCGCGTTAGCGAATTAGCCGGTACGCTAGCGCCCATGGGAGCCAAAAAGCGACCGTCAACCGGCAACAGGGACGTAGTCTGATGTGTGGCAGATACATAACGGCCCAGGCTGCAGCTTTCGAGAGAGCGATCCAGCTCGGAAAGATCACCTGGAGCTTCGATATCTCTTACAACGTGGCGCCCACTCAACAGGTGCCCGTTGTCCGATTTGAGGACGGTGAAAACGTCGGCCTCATGATGCGCTGGGGTCTGATCCCATTCTTCGCCAAGGGCGAGCCGCCGAAGTATTCGACGATCAATGCTCGAATCGAAACTTTCGAGACCGCGGCGAGCTATCGGGGTCCGTGGAAGCGCAGCCAGCGTTGCCTTCAACTCGCTGGCGGATTCTACGAGTGGCATCTCGATGAGAATGGACGCAAAGCGCCTTATCTGATCAAACTCAACGACCAGGACGTATTTGCCTTCGCGGGACTATGGGATCGGTCCGTGAAGGTAGACGGAACGGCAATCGAGAGCTGCGTGCATATCACAATGCCGGCCAACGACCTCATGAAGAAAATCCACAACACCGGCAACAACCCGCACCGCATGCCGGCGATTCTGCATCGGGAAGATTTCGACGCCTGGCTACATGGATCGGTTGACGAAGCGCGTGCGGTCCTGAGGCAGTATCCGCCGGATCATATGTACACCTACGAAGTGAGTACGAAAGTCAACTCGCCAAAGAACAACAGCGCAGACCTGGTCGAGCCGGTGGAAGTCCCGAAAGCGAATCGCGGATAACTATGCCGCTCGAGGTTGCCTGCCGCGAGTTGCTTCGCTCATGGCGATGTGACATTGGGACGATGCTAAACCTCCGAGCTCCTATTAGATAAATTGAATGTGCCTTCCATGACCTGCACGCAGCGGCCGGCGACGGTGGTAAGGATTGCTTCGCCTTCTTTGCGTGCCGTGACGTGCATCAGGCTCGGACGGTTCATAAATTCGCCTTGATGAATGACGAAGGCCAGGTCGTCGCGGTTGCTGTGATGGAGCAACAGGCCGGCGAGCGGTGTGGCGGCACTGCCAGTGGCGGGATCTTCATAGGTGCCGGAGAGCGGCGCGAACATCCGCGCGCGGACATCGTCGCCATCGCGTGCGTAAACGTAGACCGAGAAGCGCTCGCGAAGGTCGGCGCCGCCGTCATAGGCGGCTTTGAAGCCGTTGAGGTCGGGCGAGCAGCGTTCGAGCGCCTGCGGAGTGAGCTCGGCAATGATGTAGGGATTGCCGACGGATGCAAGCATTGGTGCGTGCGTTGCGGTGATGATGTCGGCTGACGTAATGCCGAGGCAGGCGGCGATTACTTCGAGTGGAAAGGTGCGGCCTAGCGAGAGCGGTTGCGGAGCGGTGATCTTGCCGCCGATGGGCGTACCGTCCGTGCGTTCGATCTCGACGTCGACGATGCCGGCCGGGACTTCGAGCTTGAGGCGGTCCCCGTGCGGATGGCTCGCACATGCGAGTACGTACGCCGTGCCGATACTGGGATGGCCGGCGAAGGCCATCTCGGCGGTACGGTTGAAGATGCGCACGCGAGCGGAATTCGCGGGATCGGCAGGCGGCAGGACGAATGTCGTCTCACTCAAGTTGAGCTCGAAGGCGAGCGACTGCATTTGCGCATCAGTGAGACCCCGTGCATCGGTGAAGACCGCGAGCGGATTGCCGCCGAATTGCCGGTCAGTAAACACATCCACTGTCACGTATCGCCACTTCATGGTTTATCAGTCTCGCTCGTGTTGACTGGCATATAGCCGATTGGCAAGCCAGGGCGTAAAGAGACTACCGCATCCCGGCGACGTCGCCACCTGCGTATAGTCCTTACGTCCAACCCGCACGTGCGCTATCAGTGGTAATGAACTGGCATGAATCTCACGCCACCGCGGACGGTCGCACCGGGAGAAAGTCTATAAAAACAGCGAGTTGAAAGTTGACACTGATGTTGCTGCGGGCGTAGAAGGTCCATCGGCCTCGGTGGTCGAGCTGAGGTCTGCGGCGTATTCAGAAGACAGTGAAATGATCAAATGCGTAACGTTGTGGCTCACAAGCAAAGGGGCACTCATTCGAACTCGGCTTTGAGTTCTGGAAGTGGCGGAGGCACTGTGGAAGATATCCTGAAAAGACTTGGAAACGTTGAGACTGATGTCTCTCAAGTCAAATCACAGGTGAGTGCCATTTTAGCAATCATTCCTCATCTGGCCACGAAGGCTGATGTGTCGGCGCTGGAAACCGCGATCATCAAATGGATCATTGCAACGGTGTTAGGTACTGCAGGTCTGGTTTTCACTATTGCGAAATTCGTGCATTGATATCCCGAAGTGAACTATCGCCTCGGTGATGCGACTCCGGAATCTCACATCCAATATGCCCGACAGGAAGTATCGACAAACTCGACAGTGTTTGAACTGCAGTCTTCGAGAGGAGCGAACCCTCACGGAACTGGAGGCAGCTTTCGAACACACCCGATTGTGGAGGGCGCGCTGCCCCGAGTGCGGCTCAGCGAGTTCGCGTGCAGGAACCAGTGAGGTGCCCGCGCTGTCCGCCGCACAGCTCGCAATTTGGGCGACGACACGAGATCTCTCGTTCCTTTCCCAGGACGAGGACATCCTTCTGGCGCGCCCGGAGTTGTGGGCGCTCTTGCTTGAGACGCTCGATGATGCTCGAACGCTGAAAACCAAAAAGAAGACGTTGTTGGGCGCCTTGTTCGTTATCGTGTTCGATGAGCTTCGCTCGCCACGCCACGATCCCGAGCTCATCCGTGCGGTAGCCATGGCGCTCCGAGCACGACAAGGGCTGATTACTGAATTAGGAACGCGTCACATGCCCGGCACCATCGCGCGACGCGTGAGTGCCGTTATCGCATCCGGGGATCCGCCCTAGCTCCTCCTGAGAGCTCCCCTCCTGAGCCGAATCCAACAGCGAGGACTTGGCGTCTCCGCGTTGCACGCGCGTCTCTTGCGCAGCGCCAGGGATGGCCCGGGGCAATCCCGAATGTCACTCAAAGACCTTGGCTGGAATCACCCCGACTGTCATGCTGCACGACTTCGTTCGGCAGGGGGAGGTTACCAACATGGAGAGAACAGGCGCTGAACGTGGCCTCGGCTATCTTCGCGAGGTGATTGCGCTCATCTGGAATGAAGCCGATCGGTTCGTCAAAATTCGCCTCGCCTTTGCTCTCTTGCTGACCCTCATCGCTTCTGCATTGATGGGTCTTGGGCCCGTCGCTCTCAAGCTCGTGGTCGACCGGTTTGCGGGCGACGTGAAAACGTCGGCAATTCCGGTCGCCGTTCTCATCGGCCTGTACGTGCTGAGTCAAGGCTTCGCGCGCTCGGTGGGGGAGATCAGAGCATTCTTCTATGCAGGAGCCGAGCAACGGATGGTTCGCACCCTGAGCGAGCGTTTGTTTACTCATGTACTGAAGTTGCCACTGCGCTTTCACCTGGACCGGCAGACGGGTGCTGTCACGCAGACATTCACCAATGGCATGCAGGGTTATCAGCTGGTCTTGCATACCCTGATGTTCGGCACGTTGCCGATAGTAATGGAACTCGCAACGATCGTCGTAGTTTTGAGCCGCCTCGATCAGCCGGCGTTCCTCATATTCTTTTGTGGAGCGATGGTTAGTTATAGCGTCGTGTTCGCCTTCGCGGCGCGCAGAACCCAAAAGGCCGCCAAGAGTGGCTCGGCAGCTCAGATCGACACGAATGCCGCTATAACCGACAGCATCCTGAACTACGAGACAGTGAAGTACTTTGCGGCCGAATCGGTGGTTCAGACAAGTGTTCGTGGCGCATTGGTGCGGACAGAAGGAGAGTGGGTACGGTTCTCCCGGCAGTTCGCCGTTAATGGACTGTGCGTTGCGGCGCTCTACACGACATTTCTCGGCGTGACGGTCTTCTATGCGGCGCACGAAACCGAAGCCGGCCGGATCTCAATAGGAACCTTCGTATTGATGAACACCTACATGCTGCAGATTGTGCGGCCAGTCGAAATGTTGGGGTCCGCGGTCCAGACTCTGTCGCATGGAATAGCCAATCTACACAGGATGCTCGAATTATTCCGTGAGAAGTCCGAGGAGTTGGATAAGGGAGATGCGACGCCCCTGATGGGCCCTGGTGCGCTGGAGTTCTCAAAGGTCAGTGTGTCTTACCAGTCGGACCGGGCGATTCTCGAGGAAGTGAGCTTTCGGGCGCCCGCCGGTAAGACACTGGGGATTGTCGGTCATAGCGGATCCGGGAAGTCGACGATCGTGCGCCTGCTGACGCGATTGATCGAGCCAGATAGTGGGCAGATTCTGCTGGATGGCGTTCCGATCCCTGCGATCTCACTCACTCGCCTGCGTGAGTCGATCGCGGTTGTTCCGCAGGATACGATTCTCTTCAACCAGACCATCGCCTATAACATCGCGTTTGGAAAGGTTGGAAGCACGCGCGAAGAGATTGAGGAAGCAGCCCGTCTGGCGCATCTACACGATTTCATCATGACGCTGCCAGACGGTTATGAGACCCGCGTTGGAGAAAGGGGTGTCAAACTCTCAGGCGGAGAGAAGCAGCGCGTTTCCATCGCAAGGGCGGTGATCAAGCGGCCCACCATTTATGTGTTTGACGAGGCTACATCGTCGCTCGATACGCGCACGGAGAGGGAGATCATGCAAAATCTCCGGGACATATCTTTCCACAGCACTACGCTCGTGATCGCACATCGACTTTCTACGGTCGTATATGCGGATCATATCGTGGTGTTGGACTCGGGCGTCATCGTTGAACAGGGTACTCATGAAGCGTTGCTCGAGAAAAACGGACGGTACGCAGCGCTCTGGCACGCGCAGCGGCAGGCGAGGTGACCGATACCCGCAGCGCTCTCGCTCGCGTTGCGTCTTTTGAATGATCGGTATTATGGTAGCCGAGCTACGACGAATCCCGCCAATTTGAGCTTTGGCGGCTGAACGCCGCCATTTTCCTGCCGGACACGCGCTGGCGAGCGCTGGGGAGTGATCGAATGAGCAACCTCTATGACGAAACGCACCGGGCATTCCAGGATCGGCACGATAGCCGCCGCCTCGCAGACCGCCTGGAGTCGCTGTCCCATGCCGAGTTTGATCCCAATGATCGCGACTTCATCCAAGCCGCGAGCCTGTTCTTTCTGGCAACCGTCGATGAGCGTGGCCGGCCGACGGTCTCCTACAAGGGCGGCGCGCCCGGCTTTGTCCGCATCACCTCAAATAACGAGCTCGTCTTTCCGGTGTACGACGGCAACGGCATGTTTCTATCGCTCGGCAATATCAGCGGGAAGTCCGATGTTGGAATGCTGTTCATCGACTTTCAATCGCCTCGTCGCCTGCGTATCCAGGGGACGGCGCGTGTACTCCCGACGAGCGACGATGCAGCGGGTCGTTACCCGGGCGCTCAGTACATCGTGCGCGTTGTCGCTGAGTGTATTTTTGTTAACTGTGGACGCTATATTCACAAGCTCGACGAGCGCAAGCTCTCACCGCACGTGCCCGATGAATCTGGCTCGCAGCCGTTCCCCGCTTGGAAGCGGTTGGACGTAATTGCCGATACGCTCGGCGAAGAAGATCGCGCGGCTGTCATGAAGGCCGGGGGCACACTCGCGGTTGCCGACTATCCCGGAGAAGATCCCGACGCCGGGCGGTGAGCGCAGGCAGCTCAAAGTCCGAGCTCTGTTCGGCTTCCTCACCCAAAGTGCGGTAATGCAAGCGCGCGGGCATTCATTACCGCATAAGCAGCCCTGACCCGAGAAGGGTCTTCTTCGCCACCCACTGTTGGGAACACAAACTCGTTCCCGACAGCGAAGTCAAAGCCTGTGGCGCGCTGACGTTGCCTGCACCCGTTGAATTGCCGCCGTTCCCGGAAGGTGCACGGGAAGGGCCGTTGTTTGTTGTGTACCAACAAGTCACGATGGGCGTGTTGACTTTGCGATGCTGCTGTATCTAGACTCGTCGCGTCGTCATGGTAGCGCTCACATAGAATCTTAATGGACTGAGCTCTATCCCTCGACTTTGGATCACTGTGCGCACATCGCCACTTCGAACAGGAGGTTTGTCATGAATTTCCGCCTGATGGCCGCTGCAGCGGCCAGCGTTTTAGCACTCTCCGGTCCCGCGATTGCAATTGAAGGATCAACCAGCGCATCCACCTTACGTGCGCTGGGGGCGCAAGTCCGATTGCGCATCGGCACGGCGGCCGTCCCGTCCGACTTCAGCGAACCAACTCTGGCGCAGATCACGGCCGAACAGTTCTCAGTCCTCACACCCGGGAACGAGATGAAGTGGCAGGTCGTCGAGCCCCAGCAGGGCAACTTCAACTGGACCGGTGCCGACAACCTGGTCAACTTTGCCGAGGAGCACGGTCAGCGTGTGCGAGGTCATACGCTGGTCTGGCACAACCAGCTGCCGAACTGGCTCACGCAGGGCGTCAACAACGGCACGATCAACGACTCTCAGCTGCGCGATCTGTTGCACCAACACATTACCACCGAAGTGCGGCGCTATCGCGGCAGAATCTGGCAGTGGGACGTCGTCAACGAGATGCTCGCCGATTCGAACCCGTCGCAGGTCAAACCGACCGACTTCTGGATCGCCCACCTCGGCACGGGCATTCTCGCCGACGTGTTCCGCTGGGCGCATGCCGCCGACCCCGACGCGATACTCTGCTACAACGACTACAACATCGCCGGTGAAGACGGCAGTAACGCCAAGTTCAATGCTGCCCTCGCGTTGGTCAAGAGCCTGCTGGCTCAGAAAGTGCCGATCGACTGCGTGGGTGATCAGGGGCACCTCGATCTGCAGTTCGGGTTCAATCCGATCCTCATGACCCAGGATCTGCAGGCCTATGCCAATCTCGGCCTGAAGGTCGCGATCACGGAGGCGGATGTCCGCACGTTCGTCGAGACGACGGACAACAACCAGACTCCGATCGTCTCACCTGCGGACCCGACCCCCAGTCACACGGCAAATCCCGCAGCGGCGGATTGGTATAACGGGATGTTGCAATCGTGCCTGGCTGTGAGGGCGTGCATCTCGTTCACTGTATGGGGCTTTGCCGACGCGGAATCGTGGGTGCCAGGCGCTTTCGCGGGTGAGGGTGATGCCGATATCTACGATGTGAACCTCAATCCGAAGCCGCAGTACACAGCTTTGCAGCAGACCCTGTCATTGGCTGCCGGGGCTCCGAAGCGCGGCTCACCGCATGGCGACGACCACGATCATGACCACGACCACGACCACGACCACGACTGAAGGCGCGCCCCCGGCCCGTTTCAGCTGATAGCGACGAGAACCGTGCCGCCGCCGATGTCGGGCGGCGGCACGACTCGAGTTTGCCAGCCCGCGAGCTCGAACACTGTCGCCAGACCCGCGCGAGCGGGTATGTCACACGATCCCGAAGCCCCCAAACTCGAGGTGAGTTTCCGCGGGCCACAAAACTCTCATCGAAGCTACGGCAACTCCGCCCTGCCGGATTTGCATCACCACGTAAAATAACGCTGGGCGAATCGCACGTGCTCAATCACCGTGTAACGCGCAGTCGTGTTCGGACGCTGTGCGTAGGAGTGCTTTGTCGCGCAGTTATCTCACGCTTCCGAGGACGGTGCCATCGATAGAAAGACCGCAAAAAACAGCAATTTAGACGTTGACTGAACATTATTGCGGGCGTACAAGGTCCGCAAACTCAGGCTGAAGTCAGCTCGCTGCACAATTGAAAGTCCGATGGATGTTTGAATGAAAAGCCTTGCCTCGTACAACCATCCCGGCAGAGATTCGCGCTCGAAAGTTGATTCTGGAGGCGGTGGAGGCTATGTGGAAGACATCCTGAAACGATTGGGTGCCGTTGAAACGAACGTTTCCGAGTTGAAATCGCAAGTGAGCGGCATATTGGCAATCCTTCCTCACCGGGCGACGAAGGCCGATGTCGCGGATGTCGGGACGGACGTGGCGAATGTCAGGACGGATGTGGCGCAGCTGAAGGGCGAGATGTGGGCGGCCATTTCGGGCCTGGAGACACGGATCATCAAATGGATCGTCGCAACGTTGTTAACTTCCACCGGGCTGGCGTTCACCATTGCGAAATTCGTGCATTGAAGCAGATTTCATAGCCCCGCCAATCCGCGTAGTCACGTGACGTTCATAATAGAAGTCACCAGTCCATTCAGGGTGCCATAGAGCCCTCTGCGCATGACCCTTGTTGCGCGCTGCATATGGCATGTATGCTCGTACACGCAGTCAACGCCGTGCCAACCGCTGCGTTGTGCAGAGTGACCGCAGACATTGGAGAGGATCATGCGACTCGCAACTGCACTCGTGGTGACTGGCTTGATCGGTGCTTCTGCCGCCTTGTACACCCCCAAAGCGGAGGCAGGAGTTTACATCGACATTGGAATTCCAGCCCCGGTCGTTGTTGCCCCTCGCGTCGTTGTTCCAGTCCCAGTCGCTCCTGCCTACTACTATGGGCCGCGCGTGGTCGTCGGGTATCCACGAGTTGGTTATTACCGCCCATATGGTTGGGGATACGTTGATGGGTGGCGATATGGGTATCGCGGGTACGCTCACCCCGGTTGGGAGTACGGTGGCAGGTATCACTATCATCGCTAGCGCTCGTAAGTCAGCACAGCAAACATCTTGCCGGCGCGTGACCGAGCGAATTCCTTGTTTCGCAGGACGAGGTTCGCTTCGAGAGCGACCGTTGTAAGCTCATCCGGTGAGACCAGCCGCATCGATGGCGTCAGGCGTTGGAGACTGATGAATCTCGTAGAGCTGACCGATGGCATGCTGTTGGAAGGCAGCTGCAGAACAACGTGAAATGTTCCGCCCCGCACCAACATGGACGCGATCTTCGGAACGACGCAAGGGACATCAACATACTCGAGTACCAGGCCGGCGTGAACGAGATCGACGGAGCTTGCAGGGATTGCGTCCGTCTGGACATCCAGCGTCAGAGCTCGAAGACCCGGGAGGCGGGATTGGTACCTCTTGAATGTCTCGGCTGTATAAGCGGGATTGATGTCAATTGCCAAAATCCGCTCAGTCACCACTGGATCTATCCGATCGAACCCGTTCCCACCCGCGCACCCGAGAACGACCAGAGAGCGTGGTTGGTGTCGGGTCAGGGTTGCACCGAAGAGCTCTGATAGCAACGCGCTCTGATCAACTTCCGGGGATCCCATGTGTCCCTCATAGTCGGCAAGCGGAATGGTCAGCCATGGATTTGTAGACACCAGCGATCTCTCATGGAGGCTCGGCTGCAGAATATACCGGCTGCTCCACGGAAATATTATCTTCGACGAGAAATGCCCGAACCTGCTCCCCGAAGTAGCCAGGCATTGTCGAGATGACACTGCATCACGAAGTGGCCACTTCAAAACGGCGAATGTGGCTCTCGACCCGATCCGACAAACTACACACTCTGCTTTCGTATGATGAAGCTATTTCAGTCTGTCGTCTGCGTCATCGCTCTGCTCGGAACAGCGTGGAACGCACGAAGCGCAGATGCGCCGAAGTTGAATCCTCCGCTCAGTGGTTGGAACGGCGTGCACGCCTTCGATTTTGAAGTCGGGAGCTGGAGCGTTCACCATCGCGTCAAGCGCGCGACGGGAGACTGGTTTGAATTTGAAGGGACGTGCACCACTCGGCTGCTCATGTCCGGCGCCGGCAACGTCGAAGAACATGTATTCAACAAGCCGGAAGGCACGACGACCGGCGTGGGACTGCGTGCCTACGACCCCAAGACAACCCAGTGGGCAATTTGGTGGATCGACGGCCGGGATCCGCATGGCGCTCTCGACCCGCCCGTGAAAGGCAGGTTCGAGGATGGCATCGGCACATTTATTTCAGAGGGCATTTTGAACGGCAAACCTGTTCGAACCCGATATACATGGTCAAAGATTACCGCGACATCAGCGCACTGGGAACAGGCTTATTCCTCGGACGCGGGCAAGACTTGGCAAACCAATTGGTACATGGACTTCACGCGGATCTCGTAACAGCGTTCTTCTCAAGAGCTCGCAGTACGCCCCCGTGAGACGGGTAATGGGGCGCGTCGCCGGACCGTTGCTAGTCGAGATTCTCCGCGAGTGGCGATGGGGCGCGAGAGCGTCATTCCCTCGCGCCCCCGCAAACTTACTTCTTATCGAAGACCAGCGTGTCGTTTCCGCTCGCGCCGGACGGCTGCCTCCCTGTGTTATGTACCGTAAGCACTTTCCCGTCCGCTGAGACAGTGCGATGCACATGGCCGACTTCCTTGCCGCCGGACTCGAGTGCGAAGTCCCATGTGTTTGCATTCACTTTAGTGGCACGAATGCTGTCGATTCCCTTCTGACCGGTGACTTTCTCATCTTTGCCATCGCGGTACTGCACCTTGAGTGGGATTTCCTTCCCGTCAGAAGCCGTCATCTTCTGCTCGAGCGTGTAGACGCCGTCTGACTCGGTGTAAACACGTGTCGCGGCCTTCGGCGCCGGGCCTGATGTGAACTTGGATTTCTCAACATTCAGCGTCCAGGTCCCAACGATCGGATCCGCTGCGAATGCCGAGCTGGCAGCGAATGCAAGGCAGAGAAGCAGGAGCGCAAGAGGTTTTCTCATGATCGATTCCTCCCCTGATCTGTGTTGTCAATATTTTGTGCACTGCACGGAGGAAGCCCGCGCAGGGGATGCAATAATGCACCTCGATTGGCCGGAGGACTACTGTTAGGAGTGCCTGAGTCCGGGCGCGCGGTCCGTTGGTTCAGACATCGCTTGTTGAATACCCGCCTATGCCCGCGTCAGTTGATGGCGTTCTCGAGCGTTTTGGCGACCTTGCCTGCGATTTCATCCTGGATCTTTAGCTCGTTGTCCAACGGTCGATCGTAGGTCTCGGACCAGACAACGTAGCCATCGTCGGCGCGAATCAGACGTGCCGCGACTCGCAGCGTGTCGTCCGATTTGCGGATGCTGCCGTCGAGTACGTAGACCACCCCTAGAGACTTCGCGATGTCGGCAACTTTGAGTTGCTTACCTTTGAAGTAGAACGACGACGTCGGGCCAGGTACGCGCAGACCGGGAATCTTGCTGAGCCGGTCGATGAGCTCCTCGGTCATGCCATCGGCGAAATACTCCTTTTCCATGTCCTCGGTCGTCAGATCGAGGAAGGGCAGCACGGCGACGGATTTCGGGGGAGCGGAGCCCTGCGTCGCCGGCGCGATGAGCGGTACAGTGGGGGCCGCCGCCGGTGTGGCCGGTGCGGTGCGGAGGTGGTCGCCGCGGCGGAACAGGAAGGTGAGGACGAATGCGAGGCACAGGACGCCCGCGGCGATGAGGATGGCGCGGCGCGTATGAGCCACTGCACTCACTGGCGTCGCTCCAACGTGGCTGGTCGAGGTGTTGGGATGCGCGGAGTGCACGGACAACGCGCTCGCTGGAGTTGACGCGCTGACCGACGGTGAGGCGGCCGAATGCGACGCCGCCGACGGCGATGCGCCCGATGGCGATGCGACCGCCGGTGACGTGGCCGAAGGCGATGTGGCCGAAGGCGATGCGGCGACCACGGGTGCGAGGTCCTCCACGCGTGCGGTACTTGGCGCCCGCCTACCGTCCCCCTCAAGTGAGTCGAGAGGCCCGCCGGGCCCGTCCACCCACAGCCCCACGCTGGCGACCATCCGATATCCCAACCGCGGCACGTTCGCGATGTAGGTGGGCCGCTTGGGGTCGTCCCCCAGGACCCGGCGTAGCGAGGCGACGGCCTGATAAACGGAGTCGGGAGTCACGATAACCCCCGACCAGACCTCGTTGAGCAGATCCTCAATGCTCACCACCTCGCCCGCACGCTGGGCGAGACACAGAAGCAGCCGCATCGTCCGCGCCTCAACGCGGACCGTTTCCTCGCCACGCGAGATTTGACCGATGGCGGGGTCAACCCGCCAGGCACCAATGCGAAGCGGCACTGCGGTCAAACGATCCAAGCGGAACACCCGGGTTTCATGCGTTTGTAGCGGACATTCAGAAGTTTTCAGTTTGTTTCAGCAGAAGCTCAGGACTCTTCGTGCCTCGGATGGGCATGGTACCCGGCGCCCGACAACCCGGGCTCACGGAGTCGCACATGATTCGTCTCACCGCCGTCCTGGGCCGCCCGGCCCTCCTCGCCACCCTGGCCCTCACCGCAGTACCGCTCCAGGCGACTACTTACACGCTCGAACCGGACTATACCCAGGGCGTATTTCGCTGGAACCACCTTGGATTCTCGAGTCCCGCAGCGCAGTTTGCTCAGGGGCAGGGAACCCTGGAATTCGACGCAGCCGATCCCACCCGCTCTTCCGTAACGGTCACCATTCCCTTGAGCACGCTCTACACCGGCGTACCCGGATTGGACGACCATTTCCGTTCCAGTGATTTCTTCGATACCGCCAGGTTCCCGACCGCCCGTTTCAAGAGTATCCAGGTCGAGAAGGGGGCGATGAAGAATCAACTCAGGGTCAAAGGTGAACTGACCCTACATGGCACGACCAAGCCGGTGACCCTCGATGTCACCATCGTCCGCATGGGCACGAATCCGAGGACGAGTCTGCCGACGGTCGGGTTTGATGGGATGACGACCCTGAAGCGATCTGACTTCGGGTTGGGTAAATACGTCCCGCAGGTCAGTGATGAGATCGAGCTGCGCGTGATCAGCCAGGCGGTGGAGGCGAAGGCGTATGCCGCATATCTGAAAAAACAGGAGGCAGAGGAAGCGGCGGAGGCCGCAGCAAAGGGCGCGGCGCAGAAATAGAAAGCCCGGGGTCTTGCACCGATCCGGGTCGCCGGAAACTCATCTACAGGTTGTGTGCCAGGGGCACCACTTCAGGCGCAAGGTCGGGGTACTCTGCCGCGATCTTGGCCGAGATCGAATCGTCCATGCATCCGATCACCCGCCCGATCTCACGCTTTATGCGTTTGAGCTCATCAGGAGTTAACTCCTGCTCCAGAGCCGGCAGCGTGCTGATCAATCTGTTGCCGCACTCCACGACGATGGCCATCAGTTTTTGCGCTGTCTGTCTCGATATGGGCATAAAGCTCCTCAACGCCACGCAATTCGGAGGACGTTCGTGTTTCTCAATTTGCAGGTGATGCAGCAGCCGGGTTTCGCTACCGACCTTGCTTCTGCCGCGGCCCTTACGCCGAGGCGGCAGTCTCGCAAAATTGCACGCGCTCTGCCGTGACATCGAGGTCGGTGTTGATTGCAGACAGCTCCACCTCGCTCTCGGCATGCAAGGCACTGACCCCGCAAGCGAGATTACGGCCACGCAGCTTCGCCTGATACAACGCCTTGTCGGCCAGGCTGATGGCGCGGCCGAGTGAGACATTGAGCGATGTCCCCGGCAGCGGAAAGCTTGCGTATCCAATGGATACCGTGCTGTAAATCGTTTGCCTCTGCCAGAGAATCGGTTCCTGAGCCACGGCGCACAACAATCTGCGCGCGGTGTCTTCGAGCTGAATCTCCGACATCGGCGGAAGGACCACCAGGAACTCCTCACCTCCCCAGCGCACCAACGTATCGGCGGCGCGTAAGGCCGCAACGAGTCGTTTGCCGATGCATGCGAGAACGTGATCACCTGCCAGGTGACCATGCTGATCATTGATGCGCTTGAAGTGATCGATGTCAATGATCAGAACGCTGCCTTCGAACTGGCCGGTACCCCGCTCGGCGAGAACGTGCTCGTTGAAGAAGCGGCGATTGGGCAAGCCAGTGAGTGGGTCATGCTCGCTGTTGTAACGCAGACGTTTGTTGGCTTTGCGGGCGCCTCGGAACGCCCAACCCAGGGTCACACAGAGCGATATGGCCAGCAGTGCGACGGTCAATACCAACTGTTGATGCATCCGATCCGTGTTCAGGGCCGCGCTTTTGATCGCGTTGTCCCGCGTGAGCAGATCGATCTGGCGAGCTCTGCGCTCGGCATCGAATTTAGAGGACAGCTCCGCGAGCGACTGCTGCCGGACCGTCGTCATCAGCTGATCCCGCATTTGAATGTCGCGCCGCAGGACATCTACGGCGCGCCAGTCGTGAGCCGCCACGAGTGCGTCCGCATACTCCCGCAGTGAATCTTCGGCATCTACAATATTCGAGCCATCGAGCTCGGACTGGATTTCCTTCTCGACCAGGCGCGTACCTTGTCCCACATGACCGAGACCGATCTGCGCGATCGCGATGTTGAATCGGACCGTCTGCTCGAAGCCGTTGTGGCGGATCCTGGGTGCCAGCGCGAGCGCCTGTTGGGAGTACCTGAGAGATGTGGCGAAATCCTTCATCTTCAGGTAGGAATCGCCAAGATTGATATACGTGATCGCCAGCAACTGCGCACTGCCGATTCTCTTTGCGTGGGTGAGTGCTTCCAGCATTGCGCGCAGCGCCGCAGATGGATCCCCGCGCCGGCCGAGGATATCGCTTTCGTGCTGCAGGATCGGCACGAGGGACGCCTCGTCATTGATTTGCCGCGCGAGCTGCTTGGCCAGGGTGAGTTGTGCAGTCGCCCGGTCGAAGTTGCC
>Ga0207641_10000292_pt1 | contig 62689 bp, 60 predicted proteins | sample KBSSwiS62_FD_184306 | JGI IMG/M metagenome (GOLD analysis project Ga0207641, IMG submission 184306) | Switchgrass rhizosphere microbial communities from Kellogg Biological Station, Michigan, USA - KBS Switchgrass S6-2 (SPAdes) (version 2) | ecosystem: Host-associated > Plants > Roots >...
CGCGATTGCCATCGTCTCGGCGCCAGGGCCGTTGGTTGCAGGCGCCGTTCATATCGTCGATGCCGAGCCGCGTCGGCGCTTCGCGGAGCTGGCAGCGCTATTCTTTGCGCCTTTCCCCCCGACCACCGTCGCCGTCACCGGCACCAACGGCAAGACGTCAACGGTCGAACTGACCCGGCAGCTCTGGCGGATGGCCGGCTTCCACGCGGCCTCGATCGGCACGCTCGGCGTCACCACTGCCGACGATCAGGTGTCAACCGGTCTGACCACCCCGGACATCGTGACCTTCCTATCCAATATGTCGGGCCTGAGGAAGGAAGGCGTCACCCACGCCGCGTTCGAAGCTTCGAGCCACGGGCTGTCACAATATCGCACCGAGGGGCTTCCGGTCCGCGCCGCCGCTTTCACCAATCTGAGCCGCGACCATCTCGACTATCACGGAACGATGGGGGCCTATCTCGACGCGAAGCTCAGGCTGTTCACCGAAGTCGTCGACCGGCAGGGCACGGCGGTGGTATGGGCCGACGATGCCGGCGCCGCCGAGGTGATGGCCGCAGTTCGCGCCCGCGGGGTGACGCTCATGTCGGTCGGTGCCGCGGGGAAGGACATAAGATTGGTCGACCGTAAGCCGACCGCCCTTGGCCAGATGCTCCGCGTCGAAGTCGGAGGCACGGCTCGAGAGGTCATGCTGCCCCTGATCGGCGCCTATCAGGCCGCGAACGCTCTGGTGGCCGCCGGTCTGGTGATCGCGACGGGCGGGACGATCGAACGGACATTTGCCGATCTCCAGCGCGTGGCGCCGGTCCGCGGTCGGCTCGAACGGGCGGCGATCAGCCGGAGCGGGGCGCCGATCTACGTTGATTATGCGCATACCCCCGATGGTCTGGAGGCGGCGATAGCGGCCCTGCGCCCGCACGCACGGCACCGGCTGATCACGGTATTCGGCGCGGGCGGAGATCGCGACCGCGGCAAGCGCCCGCTGATGGGTGAAGTCGCCGCTCGACTGTCCGATCGGACAATCATCACCGACGACAATCCACGCAGCGAGGACGCCGCACTCATCCGCCGCGAAGTCCTGGCCGGAGCGCCGGGCGCGATCGAGATCGGCGGCCGCAAAGAGGCCATCGCCGCTGCGATCGACGAGGCGGGTGACGGTGACGTCGTGCTGATCGCCGGCAAGGGTCATGAGCAAGGCCAGATCGTCGGCGAGCGGGTGCTTCCATTCGACGATGTCACCGTCGCCAGGGAATGCGCGGCGTGACGAAGCCTCGGCATATCCATCGCCGCTGCAATGGCTCGGGCTTCGCGAAGGCAAGGCGCCATCATGCCGGCATAAGCGCATATGGCCCGTCGGGAGCCGGTCGTTCATGAACAGGCCCCTGTGGACAGCGTTCGAGATCGCCGAGGCCGTCGATGGCGAGGTGCACGGCAGCTTCGACGCCGACGGCGTCGCGTTCGATTCGCGAGAAATCGGCCGCGGAGACCTGTTCCTCGCGCTCAAGGGCGAAACCACCGACGGCCATCATTTCCTCGACAAGGCGTTCGAAGCCGGAGCGGCCGGCGCCGTCGTGTCCGCCGCCTGCGCAGGTCCTCATGTCCGCGTCGCCGACACCATGGCAGCGCTCAATGCCCTCGGCGCGGCAAGCCGCCGCCGTATGGCCGGCAAGGTCATCGGCGTCACCGGCTCGGTCGGCAAGACCGGCACGAAGGAGGCCTTGTTCGCCTGCCTCGACCGCGCGCGGCCGGGCCGGGTTCATAGATCGGTCAAGAGCTACAACAACCACACCGGCGTGCCGCTGAGCCTCGCACGCATGCCCGCCGACAGCGAATTTGGCGTGCTCGAGATGGGCATGAACCATGCGGGAGAACTCGCTGCGCTGACTCGCCTCGTCAGGCCGCATGTGGCGATCGTGACGGCGATCGCACCCGCGCACAGCGCCTATTTTGCCGATGAGGCCGCGATCGCCGACGCAAAGGGCGAAATCTTCCAGGGTCTCGAGCCCGGCGGAACCGCGATCCTGCCTTTTGAAAGTCCGCACCGCGACCGGCTGATCGCTGCGGCGCGTCCGCACGCCGGGAAGATCCTCACCTTCGGGCGACCGGCCGAGGCCGATATCCATGTCCAAGACATGATCTCGCTCGAGAAGGGCACGCTTCTCTCGCTGATCCTTCCGGACGCCGAGCTGACCTTCACGGTCGCACCCCCAGGCGAGCACTGGGTGTCGAACGCGATGGCGGTGATGGCTGCCGTCTGGGCCGCCGGTGGCGATCTCGCCGCAGCCGGACTCGCCTTCTCCGACATGCCGGGGCTTCCCGGACGCGGCCAAAGGATCGCGATACCTGTCGATGACGGCGCGGCAACCATCATCGACGAGAGCTACAATGCCAATCCCGCGTCCATGGCGGCCACGATCAGAATGCTCGGACAGGAGAAGGCGGAACGACGCATCGCCCTTCTCGGGGAGATGCGCGAGCTCGGCGCGAACTCGCCAGCCTATCATGCCGATCTGGCCGGCCCGCTACGCGCGGCCGGAATCGATTATGCTCTGCTCGTCGGCCCGCAGATGGCTTCGCTCGCTAATGCCCTTGAAGGGCGCATGGAGTTCGCGCATGTGGCCGACGCCGCTGCGGCACTCGATTCGCTCGAGAAGCTGATCGCGCCAGGCGACGCCATATTGGTCAAGGGATCGAACGCGATCGGCCTGTCGCGCCTCGTCGAGCGCCTGCGCTCGAAGGTGCCGAGGGGCGAAAGGACGACATGCTCTACCTTCTAGCCGACCAGCTCGGTTTTCCGGGTGTGCTGAACCTCATCCGCTACCTCACCTTCCGGGCGGGAGCCGCCGCGGTGACCGCGCTCGTCATCGGTCTGATCATCGGTCCGAAGTTCATCGGCTGGCTGCGCATCCGCCAAGGGAAGGGGCAACCGATCCGGGCCGACGGCCCGCAGACCCATCTTTCGAAGGTCGGCACGCCGACGATGGGCGGACTGATGATCCTGATCGCGGTGATGACCGCGATGCTGCTGTGGATGGACCTCGGCAATCGCTATGTCTGGGCGTGCATCGGCGTCACGCTGGGCTTCGGCCTGATCGGTTTTCTGGACGACTATGACAAGGTTACCAAGCGCAGCCACAAGGGCGTCTCGGGCAAGGTCCGCCTGCTTGGCGAATTTGTGATCGCCGGTCTCGCGAGCTGGCTCATAATATCTGGAAACGGCACCCAACTCTACGTGCCCTTCTACAATGGCCCGGTGATCGATCTCGGCCCTTTCTATGTCGTCTTCGCCGCATTCGTGATCGTCGCCTTCGGCAACGCCGTGAACCTGACGGACGGGCTGGACGGCCTTGCGACGATGCCGGTCGTGATCGCGAGCCTCGCCTTCTTCGTGATCGTCTATCTGGTCGGCAATGCCAAGTTCGCCAATTATCTCGGCATTCCGCATGTGCCGGGCGCGGGCGACCTCACCATCCTGACCGCCGCGATCATCGGCGGCGGCCTCGCCTTTCTCTGGTTCAACGCGCCGCCTGCCGCGGTGTTCATGGGCGACACCGGCAGCCTCGCGCTCGGCGGCGCCCTCGGCGTAATAGCGGTGGTCGCCCATCATGAGATCGTGCTGGCGATCGTCGGCGGCCTGTTCGTGATGGAGACGGTCTCCGTCATCCTCCAGGTCTTCTTCTACAAGCGCACCGGCAAGCGCATCTTCCGGATGGCCCCGATCCACCACCATTTCGAGCAGCTCGGCTGGAGCGAGCCGACCGTGGTGATCCGATTCTGGATCATCTCCTTCGTTCTCGCGCTCGCCGGCCTCGCGACGCTCAAGCTCCGGTGATCACGAGCGCCGCCTTCGCCGGCAAGAGCTATGCCGTGCTCGGCCTCGCCCGCTCCGGTGTCGCGACGGTCGAGGCGCTGCTGGCAAGCGGTGCCGAGGTTACCGCGTGGGACAATCGCGAAGAGGCGCGCGCGCAGCTGATGGGCGTGCGATTTGCCGACCCCGTGGAGCTCGATCTGACCGGCTTTGCCGGCGTGGTCGTTTCGCCCGGCGTGCCGCTCAACCGGCATCCAATCAAGGCGCATGCGGCGAAGTTCGCGGTGCCGGTTATCGGCGACATCGAGCTGTTCGCCCAGGCGCGGGCGAGCTTGCCGCCGCACAAGGTCGTCGGCATCACCGGCACGAACGGTAAATCGACCACGACCGCGCTGATCAGGCATATCGTCGAGACAGCGGGCCTCCCGACGCTGATGGGCGGAAATATCGGCCTGCCGATCATGGGCCGCGATCCGCTGACCCCCAATGAGAAGGGCGTCGGCATCTATGTGCTCGAACTGTCGAGCTACCAGATCGATCTGACCTACAGCCTTGACTGCGATGTCGCGGTTCTGACCAACATCACGCCCGACCATCTCGATCGCTACGAGGGTTTCGAAGGCTATGCCGCGAGCAAGGAACGGCTGTTCGCGATGCAGTCGGCCGGCCATGATGCCGTCATCGCCGTCGAGGACGAATCCAGCCGCGCCATCGCCAGTCGTCATCACAGCGTCGAGGTCCGCTCGAGCGACGCTAATGGGCAGGAAGATTGGCCGGCATTACAGGGGCCGCACAACGCTCAGAATGCGGTCATCGCCATCACCGTCGCCAAAGCGTTGGGCATTGCCGCGCCCGCGATCGAACAGGGCCTGCGCAGCTATCCCGGCCTGCCGCATCGCATGCAGCGTATCGCCGACAAGAAGGGCGTGCTCTTCATCAACGACAGCAAAGCGACCAACGCCACCGCCACCGCCCCGGCGCTCGGCGCCTATCCGAAGATCCACTGGATCCTCGGCGGCCTGCCCAAGACCGACCATCTCGACGACTGCGCGCCCTATTTCGACCATGTCGTCGCCGGCTACACGATCGGCCAGGCCGGGACGATGTTCGCCGATATCCTGCGCAAGGCGGGCAAGATGGTTACCGAAAGCGGCACGCTCGATCGGGCGGTGCAGGACGCAGCCGCCGCGGCGCGGCCCGGCGAGGTCGTGATGCTGTCGCCGGCCTGCGCGTCCTTCGATCAATTCAGCGATTATGAGGCACGCGGCGACGCTTTCGTTCGCGCGGTGGAGGGGCTCTCGCTATGAATGTCGCCACAGTGTCGTTCGACTCCACGGTCCCGCCCCAACCTTCCCCTTACAAGCGCTCGCGTTTCGGGCGCGGCAAGCGCACGCCCGTGGCGCGCTGGTTCTGGGAAATCGACCGTGTCCTGCTGCTCCTGGTGACGATGCTGATCGGCATCGGCCTGATCGCGGTCGCCGCCGCGTCGCCCGCGGCAGGGGTGCGTTATTCGGGCGCGGGTGTCACCGTCGCCGCTCGCCATTATTTCTGGATGCAACTCGCCTGGACGATCATCGCGGTGCCGGTGATGCTCGGCGTCTCGGCATTGCCGCTCAAGGTCGCGCGACGAATGGCGCTGATCGGCGGGCTCGTGTTCGTCGTCCTGCTCGCGCTGGTGCCCCTCATCGGCAGCGCCGCCAATGGCGCGACGCGCTGGCTTGCAGTCGGCCCGGCCAAGCTCCAGCCCTCCGAATTCCTGAAGCCAATGTTCGCGGTTGGCATGGCGTGGCTGTTCGCGCTGCGGTCGAAGAATCCCGAGCTGCCCTTCGCCCTGATTTCGGTCGTGCCGATGGCCCTGATCGCTTTCCTGCTGATGAAGCAGCCTGACTTCGGGCAGACCGTGATCTTCGTATCGATCTGGATCGTGCTGCTGATGCTCTCAGGCGCGTCGATGAAGCTGCTGGGCGCGCTCGGCGCCGCCGGCCTCGGCGCGGTCATCTCCGCCTATCTTTTCTATTCGGTCGCGACCGAGCGCATCAACAAGTTCCTGTTCAAGGAAGGCGATACCTACCAGGTCGATCGTGCCCATGCGACGCTCACCAATGGCGGCCTTCTCGGCACCGGTCCGGGCGCGGGCACCGAGAAATTCAGCCTGCCCGAGCCGCATACCGACTATATCTTCTCGGTGATCGGCGAGGAGTTCGGGCTCATCGCCTGCATCGCCATCGCCTGCCTCTACTTTGCCATCGTCGCCCGCGTTTGCCTGCGCCTGCTGCGCGAGGAGGATGATTTCCTGCTGCTGGCCTCCGCCGGCCTCGTCTCCCAGTTCGGATTGCAGGCGCTCATCAATATGCTGGTCAATGTCGGCCTGGCCCCTTCGAAGGGCATGACCCTTCCGTTCATCAGCTATGGCGGCTCGTCGATGATCGCTCTGTCGATAGGCATGGGCCTGCTGCTCGCCTTCACGCGCGAGAATCCGCACCTGAAGGAAGCGACCTACACGGTGCGCTGGAACCGGAGATGAGCATCATACGACACTTCGTCCTCGCCGCAGGCGGAACCGGAGGGCATATGGTGCCGGCCCATGCTCTGGCGGCCGAACTGATCCGTCGCGGCCACCGTGTCGCACTGGTCACCGACGAGCGCGGCGCCCGGATTCCGGGACTGTTTCAGGATGTCCAAACCCACATCATTCCCGCCGGCCGGTTGGGTGGCGGCCCTCGACAGTGGTTGCGCGCAATCCGCGACATCCGCGCCGGGACGGCGATGGCACGCCGGCTTTACGACGTCTTTGACCCGGCGGCGGTCATCGGCTTCGGCGGCTATCCGGCCCTGCCCGCGCTCCGCGCCGCCTTCCAGCTCAAAATCGCAACGCTCATTCACGAGCAGAATGCCGTGTTGGGGCGCGTGAACCGCGCGGTGGCGGGCCGGGTCGACGCGATCGCGACCGCCTATCCGGAAATACGCCATCTGAAGCCTAAATATGAAGGCAAGGCCGTCCTGGTGGGCAATCCGGTACGCGACATCGTGCGCGACATCCGCGAACAACCGTTTCCGGATCTCGGTCCCGACAGCATCTTCCGAGTGCTGGTGACGGGCGGCAGCCAGGGCGCATCCATCCTGTCCGAAGTTGTGCCGGACGGCCTGGCTCTGCTGCCCCACAGCTTCCGCCGCCGGCTCCAGGTCACCCAGCAGTGCCGCGCCGAAGATATCGAGACGGTCCGCAGCAAATATAAGGTGCTCGGTATTCCCGCCGATCTCGGCACCTATTTCACCGATCTGCCTGACAAGCTCGCCTGGGCGCATCTCGTCATCGCCCGCGCCGGAGCGTCGACGATTGCGGACATCAGCGTGGCTGGGCGGCCGGCGATCCTTATTCCGCTGCCCTCGGCGGCCGACGATCATCAGACGGCCAATGCTCGCGAACTGGCCGCCGTCGGGGGGGCGCGCGCGATCAGGCAAGACCATTTCACGCCACAAGAACTCGCCAAGCAGATGCAGAAGCTCGCGCTTGATCCCAAGGCGCTCGTCAACGCGGCCAGGCGATCGCACGGAGTCGGTCGCCCCAAAGCCGCCGAGGATCTGGCCGACCTTGTCGAACGAACCGGTCCTGCCCCGATCATGGACCCGATCCCGGTCGAGCGCCTCCAACTCGGCCCACTGAAAGGTGCGTTTGCATGAAGGGTGTCGCCATCGACATCGGTACTATCCATTTCGTCGGCATCGGCGGCATCGGCATGTCCGGCATCGCCGAGGTGATGCACAATCTGGGCTACAGGGTGCAGGGATCGGATGTCGCCGAAGGCTATGTCGTCGAAGGACTGCGCGCGAAGGGCATCCCCGTGATGATCGGCCACAAGGCCGAGAATCTGGGCGATGCCGCCGTGCTCGTCACCTCGACCGCGATCAAGCGCGGCAATCCGGAGGTCGAGCTCGCGCTGGAGAAGCGCGTGCCGGTGGTCCGCCGCGCCGAGATGCTCGCCGAACTGATGCGCCTCAAGTCGACCGTCGCGATCGCCGGCACGCACGGCAAGACGACGACGACATCGATGGTCGCGGCGCTGCTGGACGCCGGCGGCATCGATCCGACCGTGATCAATGGCGGCATCATCAACAGTTACGGCTCGAACGCGCGGCTGGGCGCGTCGGACTGGATGGTCGTCGAGGCCGACGAGAGCGACGGCAGTTTTCTGCGGCTCGACGGCACGATCGCGGTCGTTACGAATATCGATCCGGAACACCTCGATCATTATGGCTCGTTCGACAAGGTGAAGGACAGCTTCGTCGAGTTCGTGGAGAACGTCCCGTTCTACGGCGCAGCCCTGCTCTGCATCGATCATCCCGAAGTGCAGGCGATCATACCGCGCGTGCGTGATCGCAAGGTCGTGACCTACGGTTTTTCGGCCCAGGCCGACGTGCGGGGGGAGAATGTTACGCCGATTCCCGGCGGAAACCGCTTCGATGTGGCCGTCCGGAACCGCGATGGCGAGTTGCGCCGGATCGAGGGGGTCACCCTCCCTATGCCGGGGCGCCACAATGTCCAGAACGCGCTGGCGGCGATCGGCGTCGCGCTCGAGATGAACATTTCGGACGATATCATCGCCAACGGGTTCGCCCGGTTCGGCGGGGTCAAGCGCCGCTTCACCAAGGTCGGCGAAGTCCAGGTGGATGGCGGCATCGCAACGATCATCGACGATTATGGCCATCACCCGGTCGAGATCCGCGCGGTGCTGGCCGCGGCGCGAGAGAGCAGCAGATCGCGCGTGATCGCGGTTGTGCAGCCCCACCGCTTTACCCGGCTGCACGATCTGATGCCTGATTTCCAGGCCGCGTTCAACGATGCCGACAGCGTGTATGTCGCGCCCGTCTATGCCGCCGGCGAAGCCCCGATCGAGGGCGTCGACGCCGAGGCGCTGGTTGCCGGTCTCAAACAGCGCGGCCATCGCTCCGCACAGGCGATCTCCGGCCCCGAAACGCTCGCTCAGGCCCTTGCAGCGACGATCAGGACCGACGACATGATCATCTGCCTCGGCGCGGGTGACATCACCAAATGGGCGGCGGGGCTTTCGGAGGCGATTGCCAAGGAGAGGACGTCATGACCGACCTTTTCGGACCATGGAAGATGATCCACGACCAGGCGATGCACATGCACCAGAGCGCGATCGATGCCGCGTTCAAGGCGATGGGCCGCGGAGAGCAGTTCGACAATGCCGCGAAGGCGGCCAGGGACATTGCCGATATGCAGATTCAGGCATGGGAGCGATGGCTCGCGATGTGGGGGCTCGATAAGAAGTGATCGCGTCCGCCAGCAGTGCGTCCCCGCCACCCTTGCCGCGCGTGCGCGGCCGGCTGACGGCGGACGCGCCGCTGGCGCCGCTCGTCTGGTTCAAGAGCGGGGGACCGGCCGAATGGCTGTTCGAACCTGCGGACATAGACGACCTTTGCGACTTCCTTCGGTCCCTCGATCCGGCGGTGCCGGTGATGGGGCTGGGACTCGGATCCAACCTGATCGTCCGCGATGGCGGTGTGCCCGGAGTGGTCATCAGGCTCGGCAAGGCGTTCGCCAAGGTCGAGTCGCTCGGCGGGGCGTTGCTGCGCTGCGGCGGTGGAGCGAGCGGCATTCTCGTTTCGTCCGCCGCGCGCGACGCAGGGGTTGCCGGCCTGGAGTTCCTGCGGTCGATCCCGGGAACGGTCGGCGGCTTCGTGCGGATGAACGGCGGCGCCTATGGCCGAGAGGTGAAAGACGTCATTGTCGATGCCCAACTCGTCCTGCGTTCCGGCGAGCGCCGGACACTCGGCCTCGTCGAGCTCGGTTACAGCTATCGTCACAGCGCCCTGCCCGAAGGTGCGATTGTCGTGGCCGCCACCTTTCGGGGCCGTGACGGCGAACCTGCCGCCATTCAGGGTGAAATGGACCGGATCGCCGCCGAACGTGAAGCCAGTCAGCCGCTACGCAGCAAGACCGGAGGATCGACATTCAAGAACCCGGAAGGCCGCAAGGCCTGGCAGTTCGTGGACGAAGCCGGCTGCAGGGGTCTGACGCTGGGCGACGCGCAGGTCAGCGAAAAGCATTGCAACTTCCTGCTCAACCTCGGTGCGGCGACGTCGGCCGACATCGAGGCGCTGGGCGAAGAAGTGCGCCGGCGGGTGAAGGTAAGCAGCGGCGTAGCATTGGAGTGGGAGATCCAGCGCGTGGGCTTGCCGAAGTGAGCTTCGCTCGCTGTGATCGCCACGAGTTCCGCGGGAGCGGATCCGCATGAGCCAGCCGCGGCTTCATGTCGCCGTCCTGATGGGCGGCTGGTCGTCCGAGCGCGAAATATCGTTGACCTCGGGAAACGGCGTCGCAGACGCACTGGAGTCGCTCGGCCATCGGGTGACGCGGATCGATATGGCGCGCGACGTGGCGCAGCGGCTCGCAGACGCCAAGCCCGACATCGTCTTCAACGCGCTGCACGGCACGCCCGGCGAGGATGGGACGGTGCAGGGCCTTATGGACCTGATGGGCCTAACCTATACCCATAGCGGGCTGACGACGTCGGTCATCGCCATCGACAAGGAACTGACCAAGCAGCAACTCGTCCCACACGGCATCCGGATGCCCGAGGGCAGGGTCGTGACGAGCGCCAGTCTCTTCGAGAAGGATCCATTGCCTCGACCCTATGTGCTCAAGCCGGTGAACGAAGGATCTTCGGTCGGCGTCGCGATCATAAAAGAGCGTGACAATCACGGCACGCCGATTCATCCTGAAGTGCATGGCCCCTGGCATGCCTTCGAAACCTTGCTCGCCGAGCCCTTCATCCGGGGACGTGAGCTGACCGTCTCGGTTCTGGGCGACCGCGCTCTGTGCGTGACCGAGCTCGTCCCGACCAGCGGCTTTTACGATTATGAGGCCAAATATACCGACGGCCTTACCACCCATATCTGCCCTGCGGACGTTCCGGCGGCTATTGCCGAAGCCGCCATGCGGATGGCACTCGATGCGCACCGGCTGCTCGGCTGCAGGGGCACGTCGCGGTCGGACTTCCGTTGGGACGACGACCGTGGCGAGGCCGGACTCTATCTGCTGGAAGTCAACACCCAGCCCGGAATGACGCCGCTGAGCCTCGTCCCCGAACAGGCAAGGTATATCGGTATGAGCTATGCCGATCTCGTCCAGGCGATCATCGACGAAGCGATGGCGGGGAGAGACCCGCAATGACCGCTGCGCGCGCTCGAGGCGCTGACCGTCGACCCCGCTCGCCGGCCCCCTCGTCGAAACGCTCACCCGCCCGGCGGCGCAACTCTCCGCTCGAAAAGGCGGTAGACCAGCTGCCGGTTTCGCGCGGCGCGGTCAGGCGGATCGGCAACTGGACGCTTGGCCTCGCTGTGTCCGCGGCCATCCTCACAGGCATCTTTGCGATGGGCCTGCCGCAAATGTTGGGCTTGCTCGTGGCGGAGGGCGTCGGCAGCGCCGGCTTCAAGGTCCGCAATGTGGAAATCCTCAACCGCCGACAAGTCGACAGTGCAATCGTCTATGACATCGCGATGCGGCAGCAGGCCCGCCCGATGCCGCTGGTCGACCTCGACGGCACGCGCGCCGAGCTCATGAAGCTCGGCTGGATCGCCGATGCCCGGGTGTCACGCCGCCTGCCCGACACGCTCGTGGTAGACATCGTCGAGCGCATCCCCACGGCGATCTGGCAATATCAGCATCGTTTGGCGCTGATCGACAAGGACGGTATCGTCATCGGCCCGGTCGACGACCGCACGATGCCGGACCTTCCCGTCGTCGTCGGTCCTGGCGCCAACCGCCGCGCGACCGAGCTCGCAGCGCTGATGGACAAGGCGCCCTCGCTCAAACCGCTCGTCACCGCCGCAACGTGGCAGGGCAATCGCCGCTGGGATGTGATCTTCCAGTCGGGCGAGAAGCTGATGCTTCCCGAGGGCGCCGACGAAGCCGCCAAGGCACTTCAGTATTTCGCGGTCGAGGACCGCCGCGCAGGAATGCTCGGCAAGGGGTTGGTCTCGATCGACATGCGCGATCCGAGCCGCACGGTGGTCCGCATCTCGCGCGAGCCGGGCGGCAAGATCGAACCGCCGGCACCGATCAGCGCGAAATCCGTGACATGAACGAAGGGGGAAGCCATGGCGCAGGTTCGTAGTGACGGGTTGATCACCGCACTGGACATCGGCTCGTCGAAGATCTCGGCGCTGATCTGTCGCGCCGACGAGGCCGGTGAACTGGAGGTACTCGGCACCGGCCAGCGCGAGAGCCGCGGTGTACGCCGCGGCTACATCGCCGACATGGAGCTGACCGAAGGCGCGATCCGCGAGGCGGTCGAACAGGCCGAGACCATCGCCCGCACGAACATCAACCACGTCTGGGTGAGCTTCTCGGCCGGCGGTCTGGTCAGCGACGTGGCGCAGGTCGAGGTCGACCTTGGCGGCGTTCAGATCGAGCAAGCGGATATCGACGAACTGCTGGCGCAGGGCCGCCGCTCGCTCAACCCCGAGGGCCGCATGGTCCTCCACGCCCAGCCGACGCTCTACACGCTCGACGGTCTCACGGGCGTCAAGAACCCGCTTGGCCTCCACGCCGACAGGCTGGGTGTGGAGATACACGTCATCGCCGCGGAGCCTTCGCCCGTGCGGAACCTCGCACTGTGCGTTCGCTCGGCGCATCTCGGCGTCAAGTCGATCGTCGCTTCCCCGATCGCCACCGGCGTGACCTGCCTGACCCAGGAGGATCGAGAGATGGGCATTGCGCTCGTCGAGATGGGAGCGGCGGTTACCAACGTCTCGCTATTCGCGGGCGGGCTCCTAGTCGGGCTGGCGTCGCTGCCGATGGGCGGTGCCGACATCACCGATGACATCGCGTCGGCGTTCAACATCCGCAGGGCGCAGGCCGAGCGTCTCAAATGCTTCCACGGATCGGCGCAGAACAGCCCGCGGGACAATCATGAGATGATCGAGATCGGCTCGCCCGAGGAAATATCCGACGGGGCGGAACCGCCCCGGATCAGTCGCGCCCAGCTGATTCAGGTGATCCGCCAGCGGCTCGACCACTGGATGGATGCCGTCGCAAAGGCGCTTGCGGAGCTCGGCTATGTCGGCCCGGTCGGTCGACAGGTGGTGCTGACGGGGGGCGGCGCGGAACTCAAAGGTATCGCAGACTATGCTCAGGGCGTGCTCGGCCGGAGCGTCCGGGTCGGGCGGCCGCGAACGATGCTGGGGCTTCCCGACGCGCATAGCGGTCCCGCATTCGCGACGCTGATCGGGCTTGCGCAAGTGGCCGCAACCAATCCCGCTGACCTGCGGCCGTTCACGGCCGAGCGGCAGACCGTGCACCGCGCGGCGCCGACGGGACTGGTCTCCAGGCTGATCGCGGCCTTCAGGAGCGGCTACTGACGATGGCAGCGCACGGCCCGCCTCAGTCGCACCCGAAAACTGTGGATAGAGCAACTTTTCGCGTGATTCGGCGAATCGCGTCTGGCAAGATTCCGAAATGGCGACGCGCGGCGTTGTAGGCCGCCAAGGAGAAAATCTATGACGATCGAGTTCATGCGGCCCCAGGTCGACGAGCTGAAGCCCCGGATCAGCGTCATCGGCGTGGGTGGCGCTGGCGGGAACGCGGTCGCGAACATGATCGCCGCGGAGGTCCAGGGAGTCGACTTCATCGTCGCCAACACGGACGCGCAGGCCCTCAACGCCTCGTCGGCCGAGCGGCGTATCCAGCTCGGCCTGAAGATCACCCAGGGCCTCGGGGCGGGCAGCCGGCCCGAAATCGGACGCGCGGCGGCCGAAGAGACCATGGAGCAGGTCGAAAAGGCGCTTGAAGGCTCGCACATGTGCTTCATCGCCGCGGGCATGGGTGGTGGCACCGGCACGGGCGCCGCGCCGGTCATAGCCAAGGCCGCGCGCGACCGGGGCATCCTGACGGTCGGCGTCGTTACCAAGCCGTTCAGCTTCGAAGGCAATCGCCGGATGCGGGCCGCTGATTCCGGTATCGAGGAGCTGCAGAAGCACGTCGATACGCTGATCGTCATCCCTAACCAGAATCTGTTCCTGATCGCTAATCCGAACACGACGTTCAAGGAAGCGTTCCAGATGGCGGATCAGGTGCTGCAGCAGGGCGTGCGCGGCATTACCGACCTGATGGTGATGCCCGGACTGATCAATCTCGACTTCGCCGACGTTCGTTCGGTGATGAGCGAGATGGGCAAGGCGATGATGGGGACGGGCGAGGCGACCGGCGACAACCGCGCGATCGAAGCTGCGGAAAAGGCGATCGCAAATCCGCTGCTCGACGGCGTCAGCCTGAACGGCGCGAAGGGAGTCATCGTGTCGATTACGGGGGGCGACGACATGCGCCTTCTCGAGGTGGACGAGGCCGCAAACCACATCCGTCAACTGGTCGACCCAGATGCGAACATCATCTGGGGTTCCGCGTTCAACAACGATCTCGAGGGCCGGATTCGTGTCTCGGTCGTCGCCACGGGGATCGAGGTCGACGCCGCCACCATGCCCGAACCGTCGAAGAGCTTTAGCTTCCCACCACGGACGCCGAACCGTGAGGAGAAGGCGGTGCAGGTGCCGCAGCATGCAGGGCCGGTGATCGTCGAACCGGCGGCGCCTCAATCTGCTGCATCCATTTCGGCAGCCCCGACTGCTCAAAAGACTGTCGCTCGCGAGGATAAGATCGTCCTCGAAGCGCCCGACGCGGCGACTCCAGCCGAACCGCTCGAGCTTACGACCCTGTTCGACGACGAACTGCTGCTCCAGCCGGACTCGGCGCTGCCGAAGCCGGCCGCCCAGCTTGACCAGGAGCCTCCGCAGGACGCGGCGCAAGGCAGCCGCCGCTGGGTAGCCGAGCCCGAGCCGGTCCGTCGACCTTCGGGGGCAGGCGCTACGCTCTTCGAGCGCATGTCGAACATCGCACGTGGTGCGGCAAAGGCGCAGGTACAGGACGACGATGATGGCGCGGACATCCCGCGCTTCCTCAACCGTCAGGGCAACCAATAAAATTGTATCGCAGCGATCCGCCCGCGCCCCTCGGCGCGGGCGGCCGTCGTCTGGCCGTTCGGCCCGCATTCAGCTCTTGCGGACCACAGGGGCGATCTCTGTAACCAATCCGCCGATGAAGAAAATCTACCAACTCCTGTCCTATACATGTCTCGACCGCTTCCTCCTGGCGAGAGGGGTTGCGGTATCCGCCGATATTCGCTCCCGCGCCGGCCAGGGGTCTCAGCCCCCTGCCCCTCCGGCGATCTCCAGGAGTGGACGTCGGTTGGCCTTGGCTTTCCTCATCGCCTTCGCTTCGCCGGCCTGCGCTCAATATGAAGCGGTCATCGGTGACGAGCCGCTGATCGTCGATCCGATGGCGTCCGCGCGCGATGCCATGGCTCGGGGCGATCCCGCAGAGGCGCTAGCCCGCTATCTGCGCGTGCTTGCCCGCGATCCCGCCGATCTCGAGGCATTGTCCGGAGCCGGCGGCGCGGCATTGGCCGTCGGCGACGCCGATGCGGCAATCAACTTCTTCGTCCGAGCCGAGAAGATCGCGCCGCGTGACGGGCCTATCAAGGCCGGCCTCGGCTCGGCACTCGTCCAGAAGCGGCAGCCCCGCGCGGCGCTCCGCCTGTTCGGGGACGCGGTCGATCTCGGCGTCGCCCCCTTCGAGGTCGCGCTCGATCGCGGTCTGGCTTATGATCTGCGTGGCGACAACAAGAAGGCCCAAGCGGAATATCTGCTGTTGCTGCGCGCCAAGCCCAGCAACGCGGAGGCGACACGGCGATTGGCGCTATCGCTGGCGATCGGTGGGGATGGGACAGGTGCGCTCGCGATCCTTGATCCGCTCCTGCGCAAGAGGGATGTCGCCGCCTGGCGCGCCCGCGCCTTCATACTGGCCATGACCGGTGACGCGGCGGGCGCCGAATCCGCCGCCTACGCCTTGCTGCCGCGATATCAAGCCGATGCGCTCAAGCCATTCCTGGAGCGAATTCCGTCACTCAAGGCGACCGAGAAAGCCGCTGCTGTACACTTCGGCGCCTTCCCCGAGGACAAGGTGCCGCAGGAACTGGCCGCCCGCCAGGATCCGCCGTCCAGGGGCGCGCCGATTCCGCTCGGCATCCCTTCGAGCATGGCGACAAGGCCGGAACTGACGAAAGAGGGCCAGCTCGTGCTCCGTGCCGACAATCCGAGCGCGAAAGCGGGCTCGGCTCCGTTGCGAGCCGACCGTATCATCGGCGAGCGGGCTGCAGACGTCGAGCGGCGCGCGGTCGAGGAGCGCGGTCTTGCGCAGGATCGCCGCGCCGCCCAAAGACGCGCCGCCGCCGAAAAAGCCGCCGCCGAGAACAAGGCCAAGGCCCGGGATGAAGCCAATGAGCGCAGATCGAACCCCGAACGATATTGGGTGCAGATTGCGAGCGGCGCCTACAAGCCGGATCTGGATAAGGAATGGGACAAGCAGAAGAGCCGCTTTGGCAAGCAGCTCGCAGGACGCACGCCGTGGACGACACCCTATAAAGGCACCAATCGCCTTCTGATAGGCCCTTTCGCCAGCAAGGGTAAGGCGCAAGATTACGTCAACGACGCGCGGGCTGCGGGCTTTAGTTGCTTCCCCGTGACGACTTCGGCCGGTCAAAAAGTCGAACAGATTAACTGACCCTTTATAATCTTCCGCCATGATGCTACCAAATCTCGGCGGGGATCATTATGCGCATATTCATCGTTACGGCCTTTGCCGTTTTTCTGGCCGCGCCTGCTATAGGTGCGGTCGACAAGCGTAGTTTTACTGCAGTCGCGACGCCTGCGGTCGATTGGCTCTATCCCGAGGTGGATTTGGACGAGGCGGGTTTTCGCGGCCTGATCCCGGTCATCCTGCTCGACATGGAGAACGTCGCGAAGCCGGTGGCGAAGCAGGATGGCGGGCAGGTCGTCAAGCAGGCGAACTGAAACAGGCGGCGTTCATTCCCACCCGCGGCAGGAGCCGCATTCGCCTCGACTCGCCCGTTCCACTCGGCCATCACGGCGACGATGCCGTCGCTCGCACCTTACGCCTCTGATCCCGCCCGTAGTCGCGGGAGGTTTCACGTGCCCAGCGGCGGCGAGACCAGAGGGCCGCGCGACGCCTTCCAGCGCGACCGCGATCGTATCATCCATTCGATCAGCTTTCGCCGGCTTCGCCACAAAACCCAGGTGTTCGTCGCCCCCGACGGCGACCATTACCGCGTTCGTCTCACTCACAGTCTTGAGGTCGCGCAGATCGGCCGGACCATCGCGCGCGCGCTCGGCCTGAACGAGGATCTGACCGAAGCGCTGTGCCTTGGTCATGATATCGGCCACCCGCCCTTTGGCCACGCCGGCGAGGAAGCTCTGCGAACGGCGATGGCCGAGGTCGGCGGCTTCGATCATAATGCACATACGTTGCGGATCTTGACCCGGCTCGAGTCCCCCTATCCTCTGCATCAGGGGCTCAATCTCAGTTGGGAGACGCTGGAGGGACTGGCCAAGCACAACGGGCCGCTCGCCAACAAAAGCTGGGCCATGGCCAAGGTGGATGCCCAGTGGCCTCTGGAGCTCGACAGCTGGCCCAGCCTCGAGGCGCAGGTCGCGGCGCTTGCCGATGACATTGCCTATGACAATCACGACATCGATGACGGCGTTCGCGCCGGACTGCTGACGCTTGAGCAGGTGCGCGAAGACCCGCTGGTCTGCGGCAACTGGGATCGGGTGCGCACCCGCTATCCCCACGTCGCCGAGGGCCGCCTGCTCGGTGAGCTGGTTCGCGAGCAGATCGGTCAGATGGTCAACGACCTTCTCGTAGAAAGCCGCCATCGGCTCGACGCGGCGAGACCTTGTTCAGTCGAGGAGGTCCGTGCTGCAGGGCGACCGTTGATCGGCTTTTCGGACGAGATGGCGGCGCGCGAGTCGGCACTGACGCGCTTCCTATATGCCCATCTCTACCATCATCCGGTCCAACTCGACATTGCCGAGCGCACCGGCATCGTCATCTCGAAACTGGCGGAGCTTTACCAGACCCGGCCGGACAAGCTTCCCGGCCATTGGCGCGACACGATGCCGGCGGCGGAACCCGCACGCACGCGCCACATCGGTGACTTCATTGCGGGAATGACCGATCGATACGCGATCTCGCGCTATCGCGAATTGATCGGACCGCTGAGCATCGAGGAACGCTTTTGAGGGCCAGGGCGATCGCGCTGGCGGTCGCGATCACCGCCGCCCTTGCCTGGGCCATGCTCGCCGCCACTCCACCACGCCCGCTTCGTGCCGATGCCCCGGCCAGTGCCTTCTCCGCCGATCGCGCACTCATCGATCTCTCCACCATCAGCCGTGCACCCCGCCCGGTCGGCTCGCCCCAGAATGCGCGGGTGCGCGACTATCTCCGCCGACGGCTGCGGACGCTCGACGCCGAGGTATGGGAGCAGACGACCCCGCTTCCGGCGAAGTCGCTGGCGGTGCTCGCCAGTTGGGGCGGACACGCACCCAAGGCCGTGATGGCGCACAATGTGATCGGCCTGATCGCCGGACGCGACCAAAGTAAGCCGGCGCTGTTGCTGATGGCGCATCACGACAGCGTCTGGGGATCGCCCGGCGCAGCCGACGATGCGATGGGCGTCGCGACGGCGATCGAGGCAGCGCGCGCGCTGCGCGCGCGCGGCACGCCCGAGCGCGACCTGATCCTGCTCTTCACGGACGGGGAGGAGGTAGGGCTCGACGGAGCGAAGGCGTTCTTCGCCCACGACAGGCTGGCCGCGCGGGTCGGTGCGATAATCAACCTCGAAGCGAGAGGCGCGAGTGGGCGCGCGACCATGTTCGAAACCGGCCCCGGCAACGGTGCGATGATGCAACTCTATGCCCGGCACGTCGACCGCCCATCCACAAGTTCGCTGGCTGTGCTGGCTTACGACCTGATGCCGAACTCGACCGACTATAGCGTGGCCAAGGCCCTGGGCATCGCCGGCTTCAACATCGCCGTTCTCGGCGATCCGGAGAGCTATCATTCACCTGGCGCGACCGCCAACGTCGTAAATCGAGGATCGCTGCAGGACATGGGCGACCAGACGCTGGCGCTTGCCGCCGCTCTGGCCTTTGCGCCAGACCTTCCGCCGCCCACGGCAAACGCGGCGTTCGGCGATCTGTTGGGAAGGACGACCATCACCTATCCGCCCGGCTTCGGCTGGGTGATCCTGATCCTGTCAGCGATGCTGATCGGACCTACGCTGAAGCGGACGCGGCCCATGGGTCGGGAACTCGGCGCCGGAGCCGGCGTCACGCTGTCGATATTGATGCATGGCGTTCTGCTGCTCACCGCGCTGAACGCCATTTCCGGTAGCGGTGGCGCCAACTATTATGATCGGCTCGCCGCGCTGCCGCGCCTCGAAGTCATGGCGGCATTCTCCGTCGCCGCGCTGGTGCTGCTGACGCGCCACTGCCGCCGTGCCGGCGCTGCGCTGCCGCTGATATTGCCGGCAATGCTTCTGATGTGGGCGGGGCTATTGAGCGGCGGCCCCCTGATCCTACTCGTGCTGGCGGGCGGCGCGGCCATGCTGTCGGTCCGGTCGCTGCCGGAACGGCACGAGAGCGCTGGCGAAGCGGCGATCCTGCTGTTGTTCGGCGGGGCGCTGCTGCTTCAGATCGGTCTGGCGACGGCCGGTCCTTTGCTGCAATGGCCGTTGCTGCTCGCCGCGCTGGCGATCGCAGCGCGCACTTTCATGCCCGCGGCTGCCGGCATGATCGTGACGACGATTGCTGCTGCGGCGGGCCTCGGTCATATCTTCGCGCAGGGTCACTCCATCTTTCTGGCGATAGGCGCCGATTGGCCGGCAGTCTGGATGATCCTGCTGCTCGCGGCACTGCCGCTGTTGCAGCCGCTGCTCCCCAAACGGTTGCCGCAGTGGCCAGCTGGCGTGGCGCTCACCGCCGCGCTCCTGCTCGCACTTTGGGTCAGGCTCGATCCCATCGCGTCCACAATACCCACCTATGCCCACAGGGAGAGCGCCAAAACTAGGGACTGACGGATTGAGCGCGATCGAGTAAGGGCGCTCGATCTCCCATCAACCATCGGATCTCGACCTTGGACACGCTCTACGCCCGGTTCACCGCCGCCAACAATGCCGTGCTCGACGCCCTTGAGCGATCGGGGGATCTGCCGGCAGGACTGGACCGACGGAACGTGGTGGTCGAGCCGCCGCGCGACACCGCTCATGGCGACCTTTCGACCAACGGCGCGATGGTGCTGGCCAAGGCCGCGGGCAAGCCGCCCCGCGCGCTCGCCGAGCTTATCGGTGGTCGACTGAAAGAGGTGGACGGCGTTCTGCAGGTGGACATCGCCGGACCCGGCTTCATCAATTGGCGCGTCGACGAAGATGTGCTGCGGGACGAACTGCGGGCGATCCTGACGCTCGAGCGTGACTATGGCCGATCGCAGCTCGGCGCAGACACGCGCGTGAATGTCGAATATGTCTCGGCCAATCCGACAGGCCCGATGCATATGGGTCATTGCCGTGGCGCGGTGGTGGGCGATGCACTCGCCGCGTTGCTCGAATATGCGGCCTATGCCGTCACTCGCGAATATTATGTCAACGATGCAGGCGCACAGGTGCAGACGCTCGCTCGTTCGGTGCATCTGCGCTACCGTGAAGCGCTCGGCGAGACGATCGACATCCCCGAGGGCTTCTATCCCGGCGATTACCTGATCCCGATCGGACAGATGCTGGCCGAAGAATTCGGCTCGGCCTATGTCGGCGCACCCGAGCCCCAGTGGATCGATCTGTTCCGCGAGCGGGCGGTCGCGGCGATGATGGATATGATCCGCGCCGATCTCGCATTGCTCGGTATCCACCACGATCGGTTTTCCTCCGAAGCCGGCGTTCAGAAGGCCGGTCTGGTCGATGCGGCGCTGAGCCGGCTCGAAGATGAGGGACTGGTCTACAAGGGCACCCTCGACCCGCCCAAGGGCGAGCTTCCCGATGACTGGGAGCCGGCCGAGATGACCTTGTTTCGCGCGACCGCGTTTGGTGACGACAGTGACCGCCCGGTCAGGAAGTCCGACGGAGGGCTCACCTATTTCGGCACCGATCTCGCTTATCATGCCCAGAAGGCCGGCGATGCCGACCTGCTGATCGATATCTGGGGCGCCGATCATGCCGGCACGGTCAAGCGGATCAAGGCGGCCGTCGAGGCGCTGACGGGCGGCAAGGTGCCGCTCGACGTCAAACTGGTCCAGATGGTGCGACTGCTCCGGGGCGGCGAGCCCGTGAAGATGTCCAAACGCTCGGGCAGCTTCGTGACGCTGGCCGACGTCGTCCGCGAAGTCGGGAGGGACGTCGTCCGCTTCACCATGCTTACGCGCAAGGCCGACGCGCAGATGGATTTCGATTTCGCCAAGGTCGTGGAGGCATCGAAGGACAATCCGGTCTTCTATGTTCAATATGCGCACGCACGGGGCCGCTCGTTGCGCCGGCGCGCGGTGGAGGCCGGGATCGACCTTTCCCCGGTTGCGCGGCTCGAACTGCTCGATGCCGAAGAACTGGCCCTGATAAAGCTTGCCGCGCAATTTCCCCGCGTCGTGGAAGGTGCCGCACTCGCGCGTGAGCCGCACCGGGTCGCCTTCTACCTCTATGATCTCGCCGCCCTGTTCCACGCGCTGTGGAATCGGGGCAACGACGATCCCGCCCGTCGCTTTCTGCTGCCCGACCAGCCCGACTTGACCCGCGCACGGCTGGCGCTCAGCGACGCGATCGGGCAGATTATCCGCAACGGCCTCGGCATCATGGGCGTCACCGCCGCGGAGGAGATGCAGTAAGATGACGGATTATTCGCGCGACAGGCTCGGTCCGGACGATGAGGATCGGCTGCCCTGGCTCGAGCCGGTCGAGGAGGACTATGACGCCGGCGGCCGCGGCGCGAGCCGGATGCTGATCGTGATCGCGGTCGCGCTGGTGCTGCTCGGCGTGATCCTCGGCGGCTTTCTGTGGCTGCGCGGGAGGGACGGGCCGTCATCGGGGAATGGTGCGCTGATCGAGGCGCCCGACAGCTATTATAAGGAACGCCCTCCGGCCGATCCGGTGGCGGCTGAGGGCGATGAAATCGTCTACTCGGCAAGCAAGGGCAATGAGGTCGAAAGCGTTATCGATACCAGCCGGGCCGCCGAGGCTCCGGTCAATATCGATCGCGCGCAGATCACATCGGCCATATCCAAGCCCGCCATCGCTCCCGCCAAGCCGGCGCGCGCCGGAAAGCCGGCCGTAGCCGCTGCACCGGCGGCGCCCACTGCCGAGACAGCGGCCACATCGGCGGCGAAGTCGGAACCCAAGCCGGCTGCGGCCGATTCCGAACCGTCGGTTCCCGCCAGCGGGGGTTCGACGATCCAGCTCGGAGCCTTTTCCAGCCCTGCCAAGGCCAATGCGGCTTGGAAGAGCTTGTCCGGCCGCTTCTCCTTCCTGTCCGGGCTGACCTCCTCGGTGGTACCGGTTCAATCGGGCGATAAGACGCTTTATCGTCTTCGCGCGACCGGCGGCAACGCGAAGGACCTGTGCGGCCGGCTGCGGACAGCCGGCGAAAGCTGCTCGGTGGTGGGGTAAGAATAGCGTCGCCTCGGCGAAGGCCAGGCGACGATCTTGGGGAACCGGTTAGCAATGACGCCTCTATTCCTGGGCCTGTCCGGGCCTGAACTGACTGACGCCGAGCGTAATTTCTTCGGCTCGGTCGATCCAGCCGGCTTCATTTTGTTCAAGCGCAACGTCGTCGACCGCACCCAGCTCCGCGCGCTGACCGATCGCCTTCGCGCTCTGTCTGGCCGCACGGACGTTCCGATCCTGATCGACCAGGAGGGCGGCCGTGTCGCCCGAATGCAGCCGCCGGAATGGCCGGCCTTTCCCAAGGCCGAATTGTTCGACCGGCTCTACGAGATCGCGCCGATCACCGCGATCGAGGCGGCCCGCCACAATGCCCATGCGCTGGCGGCGATGCTGAGCGAGGTGGGCGTGAACGTCGATTGCCTGCCGCTGCTCGATGTGCGCCAGCCGGGCTCCCACGACATCATCGGCGATCGCGCGCTCGGCTCCGAGCCGCTACGCGTCGCAGCCATGGGTCGCGCGGTGATCGAGGGATTGCGCGCCGGCGGTGTTGTCGCGGTCGTCAAGCATGTGCCGGGCCACGGCCGGGCCATGGCCGACAGCCATGTCGAACTGCCCGTCGTCGACAGCGACGCCGAGGCCCTGGAGACCGATCTCGCGCCTTTCATCAAACTTGCCGACGCACCGATGGCGATGACCGCGCACGTTGTCTATCAAGCCTGGGATGCGGAACGGTGCGCCAGCCTGTCACCAATCGTCGTCCGGGACATCATCCGCGGCCGGATCGGCTTCGACGGGCTTCTGATGTCCGACGATTTGGGCATGCACGCGCTGACCGGCGGATTCGATGAGCGGGCGGCGGGGGTTCTTGCCGCCGGCTGCGACATCGTTCTCCATTGTTCGGGCGACATGGCCGAGATGGAGTCAGTGGCCAGCGCGGTGAGCCCGATCGGAGCGGCGGCCAGGACGCGACTGGATCGCGCGCTGGCCAGCGTCGGCGCGATTAAGAACAGCGAGTCGGCGGACGTATTGATCGCTAGGCGCGACGCGTTGTTGGCCGTGCTGGCTGACTAGATCGATTAGCCCCGGTTGCTTGCAAACTGCTTATCCACAACATCTTGTGGATGGTACGTTTACGCAGGCGCGAAATGCTGATCTATTACGCGGATGGGTGGCGACGATGACAGCTTCGATCTCCCGCTGAGCGATCGTCGCTCCGGAGAAGTTTTGACGCTCGACCTCGAGGGCTGGGAAGGGCCGCTCGATCTGCTCCTGAACCTCGCGCGAACTCAGAAGGTGGACCTGCGCGAAATCTCGATCCTGGCGCTGACCGAGCAATATCTGGCCTTCATCGAAAATGCGAAGGCGCTCAAACTGGAGATCGCGGCTGACTATCTGGTGATGGCGGCCTGGCTCGCCTATCTCAAATCCTGCCTGCTCCTGCCCAAAGATCCCGAGGTCGAGCCCGGTCCCGAAGAACTGGCCTTGCGGTTGCAGCTCCGTCTCCAACGCCTCCAAGCGATGCGCGAGGCGGGTGCGCGGCTGATGGGACGTGATCGGTTGGGCCGCGACGTGTTCGCGCGCGGCGCTCCCGAGGGCTTGAAATTGGTCAGGCGGGCAGCATGGAAGGCCAGCTTGTTCGATCTTCTATCCGCCTACGGCTACGTCAAGGCGCGCGGCGATCAGCCTGTTCACGTCATCCAGCGGCGGCCGGTGATGACCTTGGACCAAGCGATCGAACGCGTCTCGATGATGGTGGGCGCGGCGCTAGATTGGACAAGCCTCGAGGCCTTTCTGCCAGCCGACGCGCTCGGCCACTACCGACGTTCCGCGCTGGCCTCCAGCTTCGTCGCTGCACTCGAACTTGCGCGGCAGGGCCGGCTACAGATCCTGCAGGAGCGCGCTTTCGCACCATTGATGTTGCGCAGTGCCGCATGATCGAAGAACCGGACAACTTGCTCCGGGCGCTTGAGGCCGCCCTGTTCGCCGCCGAAACCGCCATGACCGCAGACGAACTCAAGACCGTGATCGGTTCTGAGGAGCTTGGTGATGCGCTGCCCAGGCTCAGCGCGCTGTATGCCGGGCGGGGCATTGAACTTGTCGAGCGCGGCGGGCGGTGGCACTTCCAGACGGCGGCCGATCTTGCCCATATCCTGCGCCGCACGCGTGACGAACCGCGCAAGCTGAGCCGCGCCGCGATCGAGACGCTGGCGATCATCGCTTATCATGAACCCGTCAGCCGCGCCGAGATCGAAGCAATTCGGGGCGTCCAGATCTCAAAGGGCACGCTCGACGTGCTGCTCGAGGCCGGCTGGATCCGGCCAGCGGGGCGAAGGGAAACACCGGGCCGGCCGCTGCTCTTCGCGACCAGCCCGACCTTCCTCTCCCATTTCGGCCTCGCCAGCCGCAGGGATTTGCCGGGCATCGCCGAACTCAAGGCCGCCGGCCTGCTCGATCCGGTCGACCTCGCCTTCGAACAACTTCAGATGGAAAAAACCGACGAGGACGATTAGATGACGCCCCATCGAGGAGATTTGAGATGGGTGGTTTTAGCATCTGGCATTGGCTGGTCGTCGGCGTCATCGTATTGCTGCTGTTCGGCAAGGGCCGCTTCTCGGACATGATGGGCGATGTCGCCAAGGGCATCAAAAGCTTCAAAAAGGGCATGGCCGAAGAGGACGAGCCCGCCGCGCCCACGCCGCCGCCGACACGGCTGCAACAGCAGCCGCCGATGGACACCGATCCCGATTCGAGGCTCCAGCCGACGCAGGACGATCGGCCACGCAACTGATCGCGACAGGATAGCTCTCGATTCAACGCGATGCTCGACGTCGCCCCGACTGAATTGCTGCTGGTGGCAGTCGTCGCGCTGCTCGTCATCGGCCCAAAGGATTTGCCGCGCGCGATGCGGTCCGTGGGCCGATGGGTTGCGCGCGCGCGCGGCGTCGCTCGCCATTTCCGTTCGGGCATCGACGAGATGATCCGTCAGGCCGAGCTTGAGGAAATGGAGAAGAAGTGGAAGGCTGAGAATGAGCGGATCATGCGCGAACACCCGCCCCAGCCGCAGTTGATCGAAGGCGAAATGCTTCCCCTCGGCGGCCTGCCCGACGATGGATCGGAGCCGGCGCACATCGAGCCACCAGCAGCCGAGACCGAAGAAGCGCCGCCCGCCGTACCTAAACCGCCGCTGCCATGACCGAGTTGGACGACACGCGCGCGCCGCTGCTCGATCATCTTCTGGAGCTTCGACGGCGCCTGCTTTACGCACTGCTGTCGGTTGCCATATGCTTCGGCATCTGCCTCTATTTCGCTCGGTCGATCTTCGCCTTCCTCGTCCATCCGCTGCTTCAGGCGGGACAGTCGAAAATCATCAATACGCAAATTTTTGGCGGCTTTCTGGTCGAAGTAAAGATCGCGTTCTTCGCGGGGGCGATGATCTCCTTTCCGATCATCGCCAATCAGGTCTGGCAGTTCGTGGCGCCGGGCCTCTACCGCAACGAGAAGCGTGCCTTGCTTCCGTTTTTGCTGGCCACGCCGCTGCTGTTCCTGGCGGGCGCCTCACTCGCTTATTTCGTCGCCATTCCCATAGCGCTCAAGTTTCTGCTGGGCTTCCAGGGCGATCTCGGCGGCGTAGAGCAGCAGGCGCTTCCCGATGTGAACAGCTATCTCGGCTTCATCATGCAGTTTCTGTTCGGCTTCGGCTTGTCATTCCTGCTGCCGGTGTTGCTCATGCTGCTGGAACGCGCGGGGATCGTCACGCGCGCGCAACTCGTCGCTGCACGGCGCTATGCGATCGTCGGCGCCTTCGCCGTCTCGGCGGTACTGACCCCGCCGGATGTCGGATCGCAACTGCTGCTCGCGATCCCCCTGGTGTTGCTGTACGAACTGGCGCTGGTCGGCATCTGGTTTACCGAACGGAAACGAAACAGCCAAAAGCCCGAAGCGGTCTGACCGCTCCGGGCTTTTGAACCGGTGCTGCCGGCGTCAGTTATTTGGCGTCGCTCGCCGCATTAGCGACAGCCTTGCCGGCTGACGATACGTCCTTGCCAGCGCCCTCGACAGTATTGCAGGCGGCAACTGCCAGCAGAGCGACGCTGACCAGAGCAACGGCGATGGTGCGCTTGAACATGTTTGAACCTCTTAATTGTAGCGAGCCCTAGCGGGACACGCCACCTAATGCTTGCCGGCAAGCTTTGTTCCCGAAATGAAATGGACTTCGAGGTCTTTCGACTGCACCGAAACAATGTGGGCCCGGGCGCGCTTACGGGGGGTTAGCGCGGCCGGGCCCTTGATGTCGGATAGCGGGAGCGGGGGGGGGCAAAGCATCGCTATCCAATTGACAGAACCAATTGCAGCGTTCTCGGTTCCGCCGACGCGCAATTTTTTTGATGATATCCTCTTCGCTAGAATGACGGCTCGCGCTCGAAGCCGTAGCGGAACCCCCCAGCATCGAAGAGGCTGTTCGCGCTGGCATTTCAGGTGAGCAGGCTGCGATCAGCCGACGCCCTCGCCGGCGCTACCCGAGAATTACGATATCGACCTCGAACTGGACCTGCTGAAGGTCGCGAGACAGCGGGGCCCGGAACTGGCGCGCAATGCCGGTGACCACGCGGTCGAAACGGCTGAAGCGCGGATCCTCTGGATCGAGCGGCTCGATTCGGCCGACTGACTCGATACGCAGGCGCGCACGCTGCGGCTGGTCGCCGCGCTTCAGCGAAATGAGAATAGAGCCCTGTGCGCTGGTCAGCATAAGCAGCTCCACGACCTCGGTGATGAGAAATGCGACCGGCACCGCCACGTCCTGCGTCACGCTGACATCGATCATGTTGAGTGCGATCGGCATTCCGCTCGCAGCGGACGGCGCCGAGGCGCGCAAGGAGGTGGCGAGTTCGCCCGCCAGTGACCGGATCGAAACCCCGCGATTCTCTTCCGACTCGGCGTAGTGGTTGCGATGAACGACGGCCAGCGCGTCGACCCGACGCTGGATCGCCGCATAGGCGTCGAACGCGTCGCCTTCAGTGCCGCGAGCATGCAGGTTGATGAGGCTGGAGACGACTTGGAGATTATTTTTCACGCGATGATGGACCTCGCGCGTCAGCCGCGTCTGGCGGGTCAGACCCTCCTCGAGATCCCGCTCATGATCCAGTATGCGTTGTGATGCGGCCGCGAAGCTGTCGGCCAGATCGCGAATCTCGTGACTCGGCGTGTTGAAGCGCGGCTGACGAAATGTCTCTCCCGTCGCCTGCCATGCATCAATGGACCGCTTGAGTTGCCCAAGTGGCAACAGCAGCAATCGATTGACGACGAACCAGCCGGTAGCCGCCGCCGCTATCCACATCAGGATCGGCAGCATCACGAGCAGGGCCGTCCGCGCGCGGGCCGGCGCCAAGCGGTAATCGGCGATCATCGAGAGGCGACCGTCGGCGACCGGAAGGACGATTTGCAACAGCCTGTCGTCCGACCGATGAGGCACGGCTATAAGCGGCACCCTCGACGAACCTTGGCGCAATGCCAACTCGACCAGCGGCAGGCCGTGCTCATTCGGCGCAGGCTGAAGCGCTAAAATCGGCAGTTCCGCCTGTACGTAGAGCGAGCCATCGCTCCGACCGGCGACGATGCGAAACATCTTATGGACCGCATCCAGCCAGACATGCTGAACGTTCGCGGCGGCCGGAGCGAGCCGCTCGACCCGGTGGCCGCGCGTCTGGCAGATCACCCGGCCCCTGCTGTCGAAGACCGCCACGACCATCCGTCCTGCGACACTGAAGCGCCCCAGAATAGGACATAGAGCGCTGGCCGGCTGCCCGCCGACCGCGATATTGCGAGTCGAATTCAACCCGTGCTCGATCATCGAGTCGATCCGTCCGGCGTACATCGCGGTCATTACTTGAGCCGCGGTCTTTCGTTCGGCTTCGGCTGCGCGGGCCATATCGAGCGAGGTGATCAGCGCGACAATCCCCAGCGGCAGCAACGCAGCCGAAAGGATCAGCAGCATCTTCGTGCCGGTAGACAATCGCGCGAACGGGAATTTCGCCAGGAAAAGCTTCATTCAGGAAAGCATCCGTACCGCCTTCTGTCACCTGACGTGGGCGGCAGCCACCATTGGTCAGTCCAGCTTGCTCAGCAAGTCCAGAAATTCGCGAGGCACCGCCTCATCCACGGCTTGGGAATAAATCGACCGCAAGGCGGTGCCCAGATGAGCGTCGCGGGCGGCGTCGCGTTTCCGACGCGCGGGCTTCGCCGCAGCCACATCGTTCGCGGGCTCCTGCTTCTGATCTTTTTGTGCCAACCGGCCAACACCCCTAAGAGTCATTTGCTACCCAACGCTCACCAACGCGCGGCCGGCGCCGCCCCCTTGGATTCATCCATGAAGCTATCATTTCATCGCGACAATAAAAATGAAGGCTTTCGCGATGAAACCAAAAACTTTCCCGATGGTTCCAATTCACCGTGTGTCTTTTCACACATTCACTTTTGGAAGCGCCGAGTGCTTCCGCCGGGGCGACGGGGCTGCTAGTTTCAATCCGTCCGTCGGTGGGCTTCGCCTCGATGGAAGACAGGGAGTCCCGATAGATCATGTCGCTTGGCCAGAAACTTGCTCCACATCTCCCCTTCCTGCGCCGCTACGCACGTGCGCTGACGGGCACGCAATCGCATGGCGACGCCTATGTGCGGGCGACACTCGAAGCCATCGTCGCCGCGCCCGACGACTTTCCGCAAAGCGTCGACGTGAGGGTTGGTCTGTACAAGACGTTCCAGGCGATCTGGAACTCGACCAATTATGACGAGATCGAATCCCCTGTCATCGATGGCGAGCGAGAGGCGGTCGCCCAGGCGCGACTCCAGACGATTACCCCGCTGTCGCGACAGGCCCTGCTGCTCACCGCAATGGAAGGGTTCACGGTGCCGGATGCCGCCTATCTGATCGATACCAGCCCCGAGGAAGTCGAGGCGCTCGTCGCCGACGCCATCGCCGAAATCGACCGCCAGACGCGGACGGATGTGCTGATCATCGAGGACGAACCGATCATCGCCATGGATCTGGAAACGATCGTGCGCGATCTCGGCCACAGCGTCAGCGGGGTCGCGGTCACGCGCGACGAGGCAGTAGCTCAGGCCCATGCACAGCGGCCGGGCCTGGTGCTCGCCGACATTCAGCTTGCCGACGACAGTTCGGGCATCGACGCCGTGAAGGACATACTGGCCGAATTCAGCGTTCCTGTCATTTTCATCACGGCTTTCCCGGAACGGCTGCTGACCGGCGAACGTCCTGAGCCGACCTTCCTGATCACCAAGCCGTTCCAGCGGTCGACGGTAAAGGCGGCGATCAGCCAGGCGCTGTTCTTCAACGCTGCGACGGTCGAGGCCTGAACAAAAGCTTCGTTCCGCTTGCCCCTTTATCGGAACTCAACTGACGAGGGTTCGTTGGGCTGTGGAAGGAACGGTGGTTTCCGTTCATGCAGCGTTCGGGGATTTCATGGCAACAGCCAGCGCCTTAGCTCATAACATTTCCTATAGGAGCGACATGGACGATCAGGATCCGGCAGAAGCTAGATCGCCGGCCGAGTTCGTCAATCTTTCCGACGGCGAATTCAAGGACGAGCTCGCGCGTGTGATTCCGCACTTGAGAGCCTTTGCGCGCTCACTGTCGGGTAACCGTGACCTTGCCGACGATCTGGTCCAGGAGACTTTGATGAAGGCCTGGGCGGCGCGCAAGCGCTTCCAGGCCGGTACGAACATGCGTGCCTGGACCTTCATCATCCTGCGCAATCTGTTTCTCTCGCAAATGCGGCGGGCCCGGTTTCGCGGCGAATGGGACGAACATACCGCCAACAAGCTGCTGTCTGCGCCTGCGTCGCAGGACCGCCATATTGAGCTTGCCGACATGCAGCGGGCGCTTCTCCATCTGCCGCAGCCGCAGCGTGAGGCGCTTATCCTCGTCGGCGCGGGCGGATTCGCCTATGAAGAGGCCGCCGAGATTTGCGGCTGCGCCGTCGGCACCATCAAAAGCCGCGTCGCCCGGGGCCGCGCGGCGCTGGAACAATTGCTCGATCATGGCCAGCTTCCGTCGCGCAGGGATCACAAGACCGATCCCACGACCTCGACGTTGCAGCAGATCATGGCAGACGTCGAAATGCTGAGCAAAGACGGCAACGCTTGACGCTTTCGGGCCCGCGAGGGTTCTGGACAATCGCCTAGCGATCGAGCTTGGTAACCAGCCTCATGAGATCATCCGGCAGACCATAGGTGCCAAAATCGAATGCCGCCCGCAGTGCGTTGCCTATGCCCTCGTGCCGGCTTGGTGTGCGAACACTGACCATCCGGGCAGGGCGGGTGTCCGATAACCGCTGTGGGGGATCGCGTTTCTCCATGACGTATGAACGCGGAGCTTGAGCCAAGTTTCCCAATATTGCGCTCCCGTACGAATCGCGTAGGACGGACAAGCATGTCGCGACGTCCGGATAGTGCCTCGATTTCCAATGCCTTGGCACGCATCGCCGAGCATTCGCCCTTTCTTGCGGGACTTGTCGATCGTAATCCGACACTGGTGGCGGCGTTGGCGGAGGACGGGCTCGACGCAGCCATCGCGACTAGCATCGCGGCCGTCGACCCCGATGACGTGCCGCGAATGCTGCGCCTCCAGCGACAGGCGGTCTCGCTTGCGACAGGCCTCGCCGATCTCGCGGGCATCGCCTCGCTCGAACAAGTCGTGGGGCACCTGTCCGCGTTCGCCGACCATGCGCTCGATCTCGCTGTCCGCACGGCAATCCTGGAGCGCACGCCCGACGTGGAACCGCGGGGCTATGCGGCCCTCGCCCTGGGCAAGCACGGCAGCCGTGAACTGAACTATTCATCCGACATCGATCCGATCCTGATATTCGATCCGGAAACGCTGCCGGTCCGGCCACGAGAGGATCCGGCAGAAGCGGCCGTCCGAATCGCGCGGCGCGTCGTCGAGATCCTTCAGAACCGCGACGAGCACGGCTTCGTCTTCCGTGTCGATCTGCGCCTAAGGCCTTCGCCCGAAGCCTCGCCGCTGGCGCTGCCAGTCGGTGCGGCGCTGAGCTATTATGAATCGGCGGCGCTGCCCTGGGAGCGGGCCGCCTTCATCCGGGCCCGCGCCGCCGCGGGCGATATCGCGCTAGGGCAATATTTCCTCGATGCGATTCGCCCCTTCATCTGGCGGCGCGCGCTGGACTTCGGAACGGTGCAGGAAATCCGCCATATCTCTCGACGCATCCGTGACCATTATGCTCAAGGCCAGGCGCTAGGCCCGGGCTATGACCTGAAGCGCGGGCGCGGCGGCATCCGGGAGGTCGAATTCTTCGCGCAGATCCACCAACTCATCCATGGCGGTCGCGAGCCACGGCTTCGTGCCCCGGCCACGCTCGACGCGCTGGCGGCGCTCTCCCAGTCTGGGCGCATCGGGTCCGACGAGGCGACAATGATGGCGGCGGCCTATCGGACATATCGTACCATCGAGCACCGTCTGCAGATGGTGAACGATCAACAGACCCATCGTCTGCCCAAACAGCCCGAAGCGCTCGACGGGGTGGCGCGGCTTCATGGGCTGGGTGGCGGCGATGCGCTGGTGGAAATGCTCCGTCCGCATGTCGAAGCAGTGGGCCGCGCCTATGATTCGCTCGATGGCGACAATCGCGAAAGGCTGCCCGCCGATGCCGCCACGCTGGAAGCGGCGCTGGCGGCGGCCGGCTTCACCGACGCTCCTGCCGCGCGCCAGCGGATCGACGCGCTGCGCGATGGGAAGAGCCGTTCGCTCCGAACGCCGGCGGCGCAGGAGGCGCTCGAGGCGATGCTGCCGACGCTGATCACCGCGTTGGGAAAGGCGCCACTGCCGCAGGATGCGCTCAACCGATTCGACGATCTCGTCGCCGGACTGCCAAGCGCGATCAATCTTTTTCGTTTACTGGAGGCGCGACCGGCGCTGGCGCGCGCGCTGATCGATGTCCTTAGCCATGCCCCGACACTGTCGCAGGCGCTGGGCCGACGGCCGGCCCTGATCGACGGGCTGATCGACGCCAGTGCGCTCAAGCCTCCTCCGGCGGTCGAGTCGCTGATCAGCGAGTTTGCGGCCGGCGAACGCACCGACCGGTACGAGCAATTGCTCGATCTGGTCCGCCAGCGCGTCGGGGAACGGCGATTTGCACTCGGCGTTCAGTTGATCGAGGGCGTTGCCGACCCGCTGGATGTGGCCGAGGGCTATGCCCGCGTAGCTGAGGCGGCCTTCAACGTCCTCTGCCAGGCGACGATCGCGGCATTCGAGGAGCAGCATGGCAGCGTGCCGGGCGGCGAACTTCTTGTCGTCGCGCTTGGCCGGTTGGGAGGTGGCGCTCTGACTCACGCCTCCGACCTCGACCTTATCTATCTGTTCACCGGAGACTTCATTGCCGAGTCCGATGGCCCCCGGCCGCTCGGTGCGACAGCCTATTTCAACCGGCTCGCACAGCGGGTATCGGCTGCGATGTCGGTGCCCACGGCTGCGGGACCGCTTTACGAAATCGATACTCGGCTGCGGCCCTCGGGTGCCCAAGGTCCCCTCGCCGTATCGACCGAAAGCTTCGCCAGGTATCAGCACGAGAGCGCTTGGACCTGGGAGCATATGGCGCTGACCCGCGCGCGCCCGATTTTCGGCTCCGACGCAGCGCGTGCCGAAGTCAACGCAATCATCGCCGATACCCTCGCTCGCCCGCGCGACCCCGCCGCGCTCGTTGCAGACGCGACGAAGATGCGCGGTGAGATCGCCCGACACAAACCGCCGAAAGGTGCATTCGACGTGAAGCTCATCGACGGCGGCCTTGTCGATGCTGAGTTCACCGTCCACCTGCTTCAGCTTCGCCATCGAACCGGCTTCGATCCGCGCTTGCGGACGGCCATGCGGCTGCTTGCCGGGCAAGGCTTGATGGACCCCGCGCTCATTCCGGCTCACGAGCTGCTGACGCGCATGCTCGTAACGCTGCGGCTCGTTTCCCCCGGCTCCGAAGAGCCGCCCGAAGCCAGTCGGGCTCTCGTGGCCAGAGCATGCGGCGAACGCGATTGGGAGGCGCTGGTTAAGGCTTATGAAAGGTCTCGCGAACGGATTCGTTCCGAATGGGTGCGCGTCTCGTCGCCGCAGTAAGGGGCGGAAACGGCCTGTTTCCGGAGGTTTTGCCCCACCCAGATCAACAATCGAAATAATAAGGTTGCCGCGATTTTAACCACGCTAAGCCACGCAGATTTAAAGAAGCGCTGCTAGTTGAAGATCATCAAGTGCAGTTGCGTAGCGTGAGTGGAATCGATGGTCGTATTCATCGAGGAGCGCCCCAGAGTATCGGGGCGCTCCCCAGCCTTTTCGCGGGTGCCGACATGAGGCATGATCTTCGGTTGCATGCCGAGCAGCATGCACATGCGCAACGCCTTCCCTACGGAACCGCCAGGGACTTGGACGCGCTGTTCCTACCCGCTGCGCAGGATCCTCTCGAAAGGACGCTAACCGGGATCGGCCTGACCGATCCCGTCTGCGCCGCGCGCCGGCTACGGGAGTGGCAGGCGGGCGCGCCCCCGGCGATGCGGAGCGTCGCTGAGCAGGATGCGCTGGACGCGGTCCTTCCCGAACTGCTCGAACAACTCGCCCGCTTCGAGGACCCCGATGCGACTATGGCAGCGCTCGACGAGATCCTCGGGCGGCTGCCCGACCACATATCACTGTTTACGCCGTTCCGGGCGAAGCCGGACCTCATGAGATCGGTTCTCGGCTTGCTCGGCCATGCGCCCAACCTTTCCCGCTACCTTGTGGCGCAACCGCGCCTGATCCGCCGCGTGATCGACGCGACCGCCTTTGCCCCCCTGCCATGCGCCGGCGCGCTCAATGCCGAATTCGGCATGCTGATGAAGAGCGTCGATCACCATACCGGAGCGCGGCGCTTCGCAGAGGCAGTCGGCGCCTATCGATTCGGAATAGGGCTGCAGCTGTTGGAGGCGAGGACCGACGCCCTCGACGCCGCTGCCGCGCAGTGCGATCTCGCGGAGGCCGCCCTTCGCGCGGCGGCCGACGACGCGATCGCCCGAGTAGCCGAAACCCACGGTGTCGTGCCTGGCGCGGAACTCGTCGTCGTGGCACTCGGCGGCTTTGGTGGCCGTGCCCTGACCCATGGATCGGACCTCGATCTGGTCTATCTGTTCACCGGTGATTCTCGTGCACAGAGCGATGGACGAAAGCCGCTTGATGCCAACGAATATTTCAGCCGGATCGCGCAACAAATCACTACGACGATGTCTACCGTCACCACGCTAGGGCCGTTGTACGAGATCGACACGCGCCTGCGGCCGTGGGGCGCGAAGGGCCTGCTCGCCTGCTCGATCGAAACCTTCGAGCGATACTATGCCGACAATGCCTGGACCTGGGAGCATATGGCTTTGACCCGGGCCCGGCCCATCTACGGGTCCGCGGCGGCATGCGCGACGGTGCGCGCGATTGTCAGTCATCGGCTCCGCATCGCCCGCGACCGCGACGCTCTGCTTGCCGACGCGATCAAGATGCGCGGGGATATCGCGCGGCACAAGCCAGCCAAAGGCTTGTTCGACGTGAAGCTCATCGAAGGAGGGATGATCGATCTCGAATTTGTCGTCCAGGTCCGCCAGCTTGACTGCCATGTCGGCATCGATCCACAGCTTGGCCGCTCGCTTCGCTCGCTGGCCGCCGCCGGCCTGGTGGCGCCCGAACTGATCGACGCGCATGCAGCGCTCGGTCGCCTCCTCACCACATTGCGCCTGCTCTCGCCAGGGGGGTATGAGCCGGCGCCCGAGCGGCGCGCCACGATCGCAACCGCCTGCGGTTTCCGCGATTGGGCGGCGCTGCTCGGTTCCTATGCCAGGGCGCGCGCGGTCGTGCGCGCGACATGGGAAGGGATTGCACGCGAAGGCGGCACCGACCGCGATTGAACTCGCGGCCTCCCTCGGCCTAAGGACGGTCCATATCCTTGGGAGGACAAGCATGCTGAAGGTAGGCGACAAGGCCCCGAACGTCACCCTGCATCTGCCCGATGGCAGCACGACCAGCATCGTCGACCGGCCCGGCGGGATTCTCGTTCTGTATTTCTATCCGAAGGACGACACGCCCGGCTGCACGACCGAGGCGCAGAGCTTCACCGCACTGGCCGATGAATTCGCGCGAGCAGGGGCAACCGTCATAGGCGTGTCGAAAGATTCGGCGGCGCGGCACCAGAAGTTTATCGCCAAATATGGGTTGAAGATACTGCTTGCCTCGGACGACGAGGCTGGAAGTGTATGCGAAGCCTATGGCACCTGGATCGAGAAGAGCCTCTACGGCCGCAAATATATGGGCATCGATCGCGCAACCTTTCTGATCGCCAAGGACGGCAGGATCGCTCGGATCTGGCGCAAGGTGAAGGTGAAGGGCCATGCCGAGGAGGTGCTGGCGGCGGTGCAATCGCTTGGGCAAGGCTGACGGACAGTTCGTCCACGCGAGAGGCGGGTTCGCCTAACGCGGAAGATGCTCCGCGAAGATCGCGACGACGTCCGCGTAGAGTTTGCGCTTGAACGGCACGATCAGATCGACGAGCTCGCCAGGCTCGACCCACTTCCAGGCGCGGAATTCGGGCTCGGCGGTTTCGAGGTCGATATCCTCGTCGCGGCCGAGGAACCGGGCCAGGAACCAGTGCTGTGCCTGACCGCGATATTTGCCGCCCCAGACCTTAGCCTGCAGTTCGGACGGCAAATCGTAGAGGAGCTCCACCGGGGCCCGGGCGATCAGCTCGACGAGATGTGGCGGAATGCCAGTCTCTTCCTCCAGTTCGCGTAGGGCGCCGTCCTCGGGCGTCTCGCCTGGATCGAGGCCGCCTTGCGGCATCTGCCAGGCGTCGAGCGCATTGTCGAGGCGCTGTGCCACGAAGACCTTGTTCTCGCTGTTCAGCAACATGACGGCTGCGGCGGGACGATAGGGCAGCGAACGCGCTCTCATGGCCGATATTCCTCAATCATCGTTCGAAACAGGGCCAGACAACCGCTCAGATCATCCTGAGAAGAAGGAATGGCCCGGCGCAAAGTCAGCCAGCCATGAATATTACCCCTGGCTTCGCGATAGGTGATCGACACGCCGGCCTCGATACTGGCCATGGCGAAGGCTCGGCCCTGGTCGAGCAGCGGATCGAGGGTCGCGGTCACGACCAGGGCCGGCGGCATTCCGCGCTGGTCGGCAAGACCAGGAGATGCACGCCAATGAGCAAATTCAGGAGCATAATGTTCATTGAACCAACGCAGCGTGTCGAGGCTGAGCAGATATCCCTCACCGAGCCGCTCGGTGGACGGGTAGCGCTTGCGTAGATCGACCGCCGGATAGAGCGGCCAGATTGCGACGACGGGCAAGGCCGCTCCGTAGTTGCGCAACGCCATGGCAGTCACGATAGCCAGAGTCCCGCCAGCACTGTCTCCGGCGAGCGCCAGCGAATTGAAGCGGCGGCCGAACAACACGCCCTGATCTGCCGCCCAGCGTGCCGCGCCCTCGCAATCATCGGGCGCAGCAGGCCAGGGCGCTTCCGGCGCGAGGCGGTAGTCTATCGACAGCAGCGGCAGATCAAGGCCGATGGCGATATCCGCACAAGCTGCATCGTAGATATCGAGGTCGCCGATTACGAAACCGCCACCATGATAGAATATCACCAATGGCCCCTCCTCATCGCGCGTTGCCCGCGCGTCATAGAAGCGCGCGGGGATCGACCGCCCATCGGGCGCGGCGATATAGAGGTCTTCGCGTGTCGCGATGGCTGGACTGTCGACGTCCGCAACCGTCCGCATCCGCGCAGCCATCGCTCGCGCGGTTAAAGGATCGACCTCATGCGTCTTCGGCCCGTTGAGACCGTTGATATGGTCGAGAAAGGCGCGAACGTCCGGACGGATAAATTCTTCGCTCATGACTTTCCCATCGGCAAATCCGACTCCTCTGGCAAGACAGCACGACGCGGAGCAACCAACATTGCCGCTTGTCCGACGCGCCAACGGGCGGCATGGCCGCTCCGAGCCACACACGGCCATGTCGCGGGATCTTGACGGGAAATATGCATCGAGCGGACGTTCATCGCGCGGAACCGCCCGCATCCGACGCCCACTCGGTCATCGATATCTCGATGGCGTGCCGCCGTGTACTCGAGACGGCAGGGCCGCTCGCCAAGGTCAAGGCCGCCCGCGCGGCAGCGCGCGACTGGCGCCTGGGCCGGCTCGCCGACGCCTTCTCGCATCGCATGCCCGACCAGCCTGCGCGAAATGGCCGACCGGCGCTGCTCCCGCCATCGCGCATGCCAAAACGCGGGCGGGCGGGATCAGTGCGCGGGCGCATCGCGATGCTCCATGCCCTCGCCCATATCGAATATGTCGCGATCGATCTCGCCTTCGACCTGGTCGGGCGGTTTGGCGCCGCCTTTCCACGCTCTTTCGTTGACCGCTGGACTGTGGTGGGTGCGCAGGAGGCGATGCATTTCGCCCTGCTCGAGCGCCGGCTGAATGCATATGGCGCAAGCTATGGCGACCTGCCGGCGCATGACGGGTTGTGGGAAGCGGCTGCCGCCACGTCCTCGGACGCCTTGGCCCGTCTGGCCATCGTGCCGATGGTGCTGGAAGCGCGGGGGCTTGACGTAACCCCTTCGCTGATAAGCCGTTTCGAGCGGGCAGGCGACGCCAGTTCGGCACGCATAATGCGACGGATCGCCGATGACGAAGTCGATCATGTCGGGGCTGGGGTCGAGGCTTTCCGAATCCTATGTGCATCGGCGGGGCTCGACTGCGTGCAGACTTGGCAATCGCTGGTCGCCTTGCATTTCCGGGGAGGCCTCAAGCCTCCGTTCAACGACTCAGCGCGTGATAGAGCCGGTCTAACGAAAGAGATGATGGCCGGGGTTGCCCCTCCTGACGATCTTTCTCACAAACCCGCTGTCGCTTTCGGGGGGGCTGATCCGGACCGCGGCTAAACAGGGCCTGACCAAGTTCTTTGGCCGGGAAAAGTTTCCGCTGTTGGGGGAAGATATGCGCCTATCGGGAAATGTGGACTTTGCTGGTCGGCTTCGCGCCGCCTGCCAGATGTTCACTATTCGCACGAGGCTGATGGCCGCAGTGCTGCTGCTGGCCATGCCAATGGCTCCCGCCTCGGCGCGGGGCGATGCTCCTTCCTCTAACGAGGGGGCTGCCGCGCAGTTCCAAGCGCTCTTCCAGTCCTGGAAAAAGCTCGACGCGATCACCAATGGGGTGATTTCCATTCCTTCGATTCAGCCAATCGCAAACTTCACCTTCACCAGCGCTTACGGCGTCCGCTCCGATCCATTTCGCGGCGCGGCGGCCATGCATGCAGGCATCGATCTGGCTTCGCCTGCCGGCACGCCGATCTATGCGACGGCCGACGGTGTCATCGACCGCGCAGAATGGTTCGGCGGCTATGGCAACATGGTCGAAATCGATCACGGCAAAGGTATCGCCACCCGTTACGGCCATATGTCGCGCATCGCCGCCACGGCCGGCCAACGCGTCAAGAGGGGCGATCTGATCGGCTATGTAGGCTCGACCGGCCGCTCGACCGGCAACCACCTCCACTACGAAGTTCGTATCGACGGCCGTGCTGTCAATCCGCTCCCGTTTCTCGCCTCGGCCAATTATGTGATGGCCGCCAACGATGGGGCCTCGGACGTCGCGCTGGGCGGTCCGGAAGACTGAGGCGCTCGCTACCGGTTTTCGGGGCGATTGCCGATCGCGCCATCCTTCCCTATCTAGGCAGGATGAGCGAGACAGCCGAGATTGATCTGACCCCATCCGCTGCGGCGCGCGTCGCCGCCATCGCGCATAAGACGGGCAGGCCGGCGATATTGCGGTTGGCAATCGACGGCGGAGGCTGTGCAGGCTTCCAGTACAAATTCGAACTTGCCGATGGGCCTGCGGCCGACGATGTCGTCGCCGTGCGCGACGGCGTTTCGCTGGTCGTCGATCCCGTCAGCCTCGATCTGGTTCGGGGCGCTGCCGTGGATTATGTGGAGTCGCTCGGCGGCGCTGCCTTCCGCGTCACCAATCCCAACGCCGCGTCAGGCTGCGGATGCGGCTCGAGCTTCTCCATCTAGTGGCGTGACGTCGGCACGCCCGCCGGCTATCTCCCGTTCATGAAGATCGCGACGTTCAATATCAATGGCATCAAGGCGCGGCTGCCGCGGCTGATCGAATGGCTCGGGCAAAAGGCGCCGGACGTCGCATTGCTGCAGGAGATAAAGACCTCCGACGAAACCTTTCCGATCGCTGATATCGAATCCGCCGGCTATGGCGCGGTGTGGCATGGGCAGAAAGGTTTCAATGGCGTCGCGATCCTGGCGAAGGGCGCGAAACCTGTAGAGCGCAGGCGCGGGCTTCCGAATGATCCTGATCCGAGCCACAGCCGCTACATCGAGGCCGAAGTGAACGGAGTGGTCCTTGCCTCGATTTATCTTCCCAACGGCAATCCCCTTCCCGGCCCGAAGTTCGACTATAAGCTCGCCTGGTTCGATCGGCTGATCGAGCATTCCTCCACGCTCTGGGCCAGCGAATTGCCGGTGGTCCTCGCAGGTGACTATAATGTCATACCAACAGCCTCGACAGACGATGTCTTCTCGGAACGCGCCATGGCGTCGGACGCGCTGACCCAGCCTGAAAGCCGCTCCGCCTTCCGCCGGCTTTGCAACGCCGGCTGGACCGACGCGGTGCGCGCCATCCACCCGAGCGGCCCGGTCTATACCTTCTGGGATTACCAGGCAGGAGCCTGGCAACGCGATGCCGGTTTTCGCATCGACCATCTGATGCTTAGCCCGGCCGCCGCCGACCGCCTGACCGGCGCCGGAGTCGATAAGGACACCCGCGGCCTGGAGAAGGCCAGCGACCATGCCCCGACCTGGATCACGCTGCACGCCTGATGTAACCGTTCCGCTCTTGGTAAGCGCGGATCGGTTCCAAATCCTGGCATCGACATTTGGCAGACCGGGCTCTGGCTTGCCTTCGCACGCTGGATAGTTTCCCGCTCGGGTGAATTCCGGCTTCCCCGAAAACGGAGGTCAAACCCCCTTGTTCTTCGCGACACTCGCTTCCATGCGCGCCAATTGCTCGGCCGTCGCCGGCGGCTGCTTGGCTTTCCACTGCGAATAGGGCATCGCGTAGATCGCCTCGCGCGCCACCTCCTTGTCGAGACCGCCCGCTTCGGCGAGCCAGTCGGACAGACAGTTGCGGCAGAACCCGGCTAGCCCCATCAGGTCGACATTCTGCGCGTCGTCGCGATGCTGGAGATGGCGGACCAGCCGGCGGAAAGCCGCTGCGGCGATCCTGTCGTCGATATCGTCGATGCTCATCATGCTTCTTCCGATGCGGTCAAAGTGGCTTGGAGTAAATCCGATACACCTTGTTCACCCTGCTATCGATCGTCTCGGCGATCGAGCGCATCCCCTGATTATCCTCAAGGATCCAGCCCATTTCGCCACGTGTGGCACCATATTTTGCCACTGAATCGCGACGTATATACTCGATCATCATGAAGGCCAGCTGGCTGGCCAGCCGGGTCGCCTGCAGTCGTTTGACCACACCCATAAGCGGGACCCGCATGGTCCGCACCTTGGGCCTGCGCAGCTTAAGCAGAAGCTTTGCCCAGTTGAAAGGAAACAATCGGCCGCGGAACTCAGCAACCATCTCGTTGAGATCGGGCAGCGTCATCATGAAGGCCACCGGCTCTCCGTCCACCTCGGCGACGCGGATCAGATCCTCAAAAACGATCGGCTTCAGCTTTTTGCCGGTATAGGCGATCTCCGAAGCAGTGATCGGCACAAAACCCCAATTGTCGGACCATGCATCGTTTAGGATCGAGAGGATTAGCGCGGCCTCCTCGGCGAAGCGGTTCTTGTCGACCTTCCTTATCCTGATCCGCGGATTGCGCTCACCAGAGCTGACAATGCGCTGGACCAGCGGCGGGAACTGCTGGGTGATGTCGAGCTCATAGGTCAGCAGATCCTTGATCCCGGCATAGCCGAGCGGCTCGATCCAGCCCTGATAAGCGGCATTGTCATGCCCCATCATAACGGTCGGAGGATGATCATGACCCTGGATCAACAGACCGGGTTCCTCCCAGATCGAGCAGCTGATCGGGGCCATGACGCTGGTCATCCCCTTGCCGCGCAGCCAGTCCTCCGCCGCGGCGATGAGCGCGGCGGCGACATTTTCGTCCCTCGCCTCGAACAATCCCCAATTGCCGACGCCCGGCCCGCCGCCCTGCTCGCACGGCATGCCAAGCAGCAGATGATCGATATGCGCCGAGATGCGCCCCACCAATTCACCGTCGCGTTCGGCCAGGAAAAGCTGTTGCTCGGCATGCTCATAAAACGGGTTCTTGCCCGGTGTCACCAGTTCAAGCGCCTCCATTCGGAGCGGCGGGATCCAGTTGGGATCGCTCGCATTGAATCTGTAGGCAAGGTCAACGAAGCGCTTGCGGTCAGCCCCGCTGCTGACGGCCCTGACGGTGATCGACATCAGTGGGGAATGCGCTGGCTCGGGTGCCCCATGGCGACCCCGCCCGACAGGCGCGCGACCCACGGATATCGCTCCGCGACCTCGGGAGTGTAGCCCAGGTTGAACACCGTTTCGCTCTTCCGGTCCTTCTCGATCCGCTCATAATACGTCCCGAAGAGACGATCCCAAAAATAGTTGGTTATCCCGAAATTGCCCCGCTCATCGTGAAAATGATGCGCCATGTGACGCGCCTTCATCACCATCACCCATTTCATCTTCGGTTTATAGGCAAGATGCTGGATACAATGGAAAAATTCATAGCCGCAGGTGGTGATCAGTCCGGTCGCGAAAGCCGCCAGCGCGCCACCGACGCCACCGATCGCATAGCCGATGGGTGCGGTCGCCAGCGCGATCGTCGGCAACGTCGTGTGAAGCGCGCCGAACAGGATCTCCAGCCGGTTCGGATCCTGATGATGATCATAATGGATGCGCTTCCAGGTTCCGGCCAGAAAGGGGATCTTGAACATCCAGCGGCTGTGCAGAACCCACCGGTGCAGGCAATACCAGACAAGTGGATAAACGAGGATGGAGACGGCGATCGAGGCGGCGGTCGGCAAAGCCGGCGCGGGGTAGTGGAAGAACATGATGATCGCCCCGGCCGCACCCAGCAGATAGCCGATGATCGCCGGATACTGGAAATATGCCAGCCAGAGCTCGCGCAGGGTCATGCGATCGAGATGATGTTGCTTGGCCCAGAAGGCCGGCTTGATCGCGGTCAGCTTCAACTCTGAAATCCTTGAATCCAGGTCCGTCCCCAGCTCGCCGGGGCAATATGGTAGCGGCATCTGCAATGGCAATGCGGCGCTTTTAGGACCGTCCGCAGGCAGGTCGTGCCCACGATCATTCCTCAGTGCGAATGAGGACGAACTCGCCGATCAGCAGAAAGAGTAGAAAAGGCGCGCTCGCAGCGAGCAGGGGGGGGTAGGCGCCCAGATTTCCCATCGCCAGTGCGAAATTATCAGCCACGAAATAGGCGAAGCCGAGCGCCATGCCGACCACGGCGCGGATGAACAGATGCCCCGATCGTGCGAGGCCGAACGCCGCCACGGCAGCGAGCAACGGCATCAGTACCGCGGACAGCGGTCCCGCAATCTTATGCCACAGGCCCGCCTCGAGGGGGCCAGTCGGCCGCCCTGCCTCCTTCAGATCGTGGATCGCATTGCGCAACTGCAGGAAGGATCGCGAGGCCGGATCGACCGCAGCGAGGGTGAAACGGTCGGGCGTGACGTCGTGACCGAAATCGAAGCGGGGCAGATTTTCTGTCACTCCGCGTTCCACATCGAAGCGACGGGCATCGGCGATACGCCAGCCACCATCGGCCTGGACGGCCCGCTTACCCTTGATGATCGCAATCAGCCGCCCACCGTCACGATCATAGATTATTACCTGATCGAGGGTCGCCCGTTCGCGCCGCCCCCGCACCGCCACGGCGTGAATGAGATCCTCATTGTCACGCACCCAGATGTTGGAGACGATGCCGCGATCAGCGGGAATGGGCCCATAATCGGCATTTTGCCAAGCCGTCAGCGTCGCCGTCGAGCGGGTGACGACCCGCTCGTTGAAGGCAAAGGAGACCAGCGCGACTCCGATGCTTGCCACAATCAGCGGCGCGAGGATCTGATGGGCAGAGATGCCCGCCGCCTTCATCGAAATGATCTCGCTGTTTTGGTTGAGGGTGACGAAGGTGATCAGGGTCGAGAGCAACGCAGCGAAAGGCAGAAAACGCGCCACGATCTGCGGGATCCGGAGGGTGGTGTAGAGCCACAGTTCACGATTGCCGTTGCCCGGATATTCCAGGATCCTTCCCGACTCCCCCAGCAGATCGAGCGCCATCAGCACGATCACCAGAGCTGCCAGGACCGCCACGAAACGGACGAGGAACATGCGCGCCATGTAGAATGTGATCGTCCGCGAGGCGAAGAAGGAGACGTTCATGCAGTTTCCTTCCGGCCGAGGCGGACCCAGCGGATCAGCGTCTTCACACCCTTGTCGGCGGCGCGTTCGAGTGCACCGATCGGTTGCCCCCCCGGAACATGGGCCACCATATGATACATCCACCAAACCAGCGCCGCGAAGGCCAGGAACGGAACCCACAGCGCGAGGAGCGGGTCCACCCGCCCCAATGCCGACACCGAGGCGGCATATTCGTTGATCTTGTGCTGGGTCACGAGCAGCACGATCGACAGGAAGACGCCCAGCGCGGAAGAAGAGCGCTTGGGCGGCACCGCGAGCGCCAGCGCCAGCAGCGGCAACAACAGCATCGTCGCCACCTCCACGAGCCGGAAATGGAACTCGGCGCGCAGCTCCGATCTCAACCGGTCCGGCGTATTTTCCCGATGGGCTATGACGGCAAGTTCCGGCATCGTCATTTCGAGATCCTTGCCCCCGCGCTGGCGGAAAGCCTCCATGCGCGGCAGATCGATCGGGAGGTCGTGGCCGACGAACTTGAGGACCCGCGGCTCCTCGAAATTGGGGGCATCATGAACGAGCACCCCGTTCCGCAATCGGAATATGATCGTGTCCGGATCGTCCGTTGCAAGGAACTGGCCATGCTCGGCGGTCACAGCCAGGCTCTTGCCGTCGTTCGACTCGGTCATAACGAAGATACCGGTGAGTTCGCGCCCGCCGTCGCGGCTGGACTCGACGCGGATCGTCATGCGCTTGCCCAATTTGGTGAACTCGCCAACCTTGATCGATGCGCCGAGGGCGCCCGAGCGCAACTCGAAACGCAAGCCTTCATAGGCGTAACGTGAATAGGGCTGGATGAAACCGACGATCGCAAGGTTCAGCAAGGCAAGACCGACAGCATAATAATAAGGCACCCGCAACAACCGGCCATAGCCCATGCCGATGGCCCGCAGCACGTCGAGCTCCGACGACAAGGCCAGTTTGCGAAAGGCGAGAAGGCAGCCGAGCATCAGCCCGATCGGAATTCCCAGCGACATATATTCGGGAAGGAGATTTGCGAGCATCCGCCAGACAACGCTGACCGGACCGCCCTCTGATACGACGAAATCGAACAGCCGAAGCATCTTGTCGAGGGTGAGGAGCATCGCCGCGATCACCAGCGTCGCAATAAGCGGAGTGGCGATCAGGCGGGCGAGATAACGGTCGGTAAGCGTACCAAATCTCAACTTTTCGACGCCCCATCACCATGTTCTGGCCGCAATCGCGGCCCATCTTCCGACTCATGGGGCAGTGTACCGGCCATGCGTCCGCGCGTGGCTATAGCTTCCAGGAGTGAGTTGGTCATGTCGAAACTTGTAGCTGGGACGGTCGGGTTGGCGCTGGCAATGGCCACCGGAGCGCATGCCGCTGTGCTCGGCTCCGATGCAGCGGCGTGCGCGAGCGAAGGTCCTGCAGTTCTGGTCCGCGTGGAAGGTCTGAAGATGCGTTCGGGCTCATTGCGGGTGCAAGCCTATGGCGGCAACCCAAACCGCTATTTCGAAAAGGGATCCTGGCTGCGCCGGGTAGACGTCGCGGTCCCTCCGTCGGGTCCCGTCAACATCTGCGTCGCGGTTCCTGCGGAAGGCACTTACGCGATCTCGGTACGCCACGATGTCGATAACTCGGGCAGGACCAATGCGAAGGATGGTGGCGGCATGTCGGGTAATCCGAAGCTTTCGCTGTTTGACGTGATGTTCAAACGCAAGCCCGATCCGAGGCAAGTTCAGATCGTGGTCAATGGTGTGACCCGCGTTCCGATCGTCATGAACTATGTCCATGGTGCTTCGTTCGGCCCCGTCGCGATGGCCGCGCGCTGATGGCCAGCGTCGCGCTGCTCTCCAATCCGCGCTCGACGGGAAATCTGTCGATGCTGCCGCGGATGCGGAGCTTCTGCGCGTCGCACGGCGATATCTTCCATTATGAGGTCGAGACGGTCGAGCAGATTGGCGAGGCGCTGAGAACCATCGCCCGGATCAATCCTAAAGTGCTCGTCGTCAACGGCGGCGACGGGACCGTCCAGGCGGCGCTGACCGAGCTCTATCTCGGCGACCATTTCGGGGGGTCGCCGCCGCCGGTGGCGGTGCTGCCGAACGGCAAGACCAATCTCATAGCGCTCGATCTCGGTGCGGTCGGCGATCCAATCGCCGCGCTGGAGCGTGTGCTCGATATCGCTCGCAGCGGCATCGAAGAGCATGTCGTCGTGCGCGAATTGATCGCCCTGTCGGACGGGGCGGACGGTAGCCGGCCCGTGCTCGGCATGTTCCTCGGCGGCGCGGGTCTCGCAGATACGATCCTCTATTGCCGCAACAAGATCTACCCGCTCGGTCTGCCCAACGGCATCAGCCACCTGCTTACCGCCGTCGCCGTGCTGGCGACGCTGATGCTCGGCATCCGTACCCGTTTTCTGCCGCCAGCTGCACGGCCGATGAAAGTTTCGATGATGCGGCAGGGCCAGATCGACGGTCGCTTCTCGCTGCTGATCGTAACGACGCTCCACAAGCTTTTGCTAGGCAGCAGCACGGCGGGCGCCAGTGCCAGCGGCCCGCTTCAAATGATGGTCGTCGAGCAGCGCCCGCTTCCGCTGCTCCGAGCCCTCTTTGCCGGAGTTTTCGGCCGGATCGGCCGCGCGCAGATGGACGGCGTGCATTTCGAGCGCGGCGATGAAATTCGCATCGAGGGCGAGCGGTCGAGCGTGATCCTCGACGGCGAAATCTTCCAGGCCGACGCCGGCAAGCCTATCGTCCTCAAGACGACCCCGCCGGTGTCGTTCGTCCAGCTCGCCGCCTGAACGGCGACTGCAGCAGGGACAAGCTGGATCGGGACAAACCGGAATGACCGACCCCATCCTCCGCATCGGCCGCGCGCTCGGGGCGCTCGCCTGGGCCACACGAGCGTTCCGGACAGGTGCAGTGCAAATCGAAACAAACGGGCCGCCGCGCCTTTTCCTCCGTTCGGGAAAGCCGCTCGCCTGCTGGTCGTTTGCAGCCTTCCTTTACGGGACGCTCGCTACGATGGTCGTGGCCTTGCTTTTCCTGCCATAGCGACCCGGATTGTGGAAACAGCCCTCCAGCACCTTGTCCGAGCGGAACTGGCAGAGTCCGTCGATTCGCGCGTGGCGGTCATGGCCGCGGCGATCGCCACCGAATATGGCGAAGCTTCACGGAGCGTGTTGTTTTACGGGTCGTGTCTTCGCGAAACCCGGCTCGATGGGTTGATGCTCGATTTCTACCTGATCGTGTCGGATTACCCCGCGGCTTTCGGCAAAGGCTGGTTGGCCTTCGCCAATCGGCTGCTGCCGCCCAACGTCTTCCCCTTTCAACATGACGGGCTGGTCGCCAAATATGCCGTGTTGAGCGAAGCCGATTTCGCCCGACTCGCCTCGACCGCGACCCGCAACGTCTCCGTCTGGGCAAGGTTCGCCCAGCCGGCACGGCTCGTCTGGGCTGCCGATGGGGCGGCGGCAGACGGCGCGGTCGCTGCTATCGCCGGCGCAGCGCCGGCGCTGCTGACCGCTGCGCGGCCCATGCTCGACGACGTGCTGTCGATCGAGGCGCTATGGGAGGGCGCGTTCGGGCTGACCTATAGCGCCGAGCTGCGCGCAGAGCGCCGGGCGCGCGCCGGATCGGTAATTGCGGCCGATCCGGAGCGCTATCGCCGCTTCACCGCCGCGTCGCTGGCGGCCGCAGGCCTTGCCGCGACGTTGGAGGGCAACCAAGTCCGCTTCGAAGACGCGCTCGGCCACCGCGCGCGCGCTGCCGGCGCGGCAGCGTGGCGCCGCCGCCGCCGCGAGGGCAAGCTCCTCACCCTCGCCCGTCTCGCCAAGGCGAGCACCACCTATGCCGGCGGCATCGACTATCTGGCCTGGAAGATCAACCGTCATGCCGACACCGCGATCGCGATCCGGCCCTGGCAGCGCCGCTGGCCGATCCTCGGCGCGATCAGCTTGCTGCCGCGCCTGCTGCTCCGCGGCGCCGTCCGCTAGCGGGCGCCTCGCATATCAGTGTCTGTCGTTTCTGGGGCCTGAGTCGAACCCGATCCCAAATCGTTCGTTGCAGCTCGATGGCGGCTTCTGCTTTCTTGGTGATCCCGTAGCGTGTCGACGCGGCTCGCGATCGGAACCGCCGGCTGGGCGATACCCCGCATCGTTGCCGGACGCTTCCCCGACCAAGGGAGCAGCCTCGAGCGCTATTCCGCGCTGTTCAACGCTACCGAGATCAACTCGTCTTTCTATCGGCCGCATCGCCGCAAGACCTATGCGCGATGGGCGGACAGCGTGCCGCCGGATTTCCAGTTCGCGGTCAAGCTGCCAAAGGCAATTTCGCACGCGATCGACACGCGCGAACAACCGGCGCTGGTCGAACGGATCGCCGAGGAGGCATCGGGCCTCGGTGCGAAGCTTGCGGTGCTGCTGGTCCAGTTTCCCCCAAGACGAGGCTTCGATCCGGCGGCGGCGACAGAGCTTTTCGGCCGTTTGTCGGCCGCATTCGATTGCGCCATCGCCTGCGAGCCGCGCCATGCGAGCTGGTTCGGCGACGACGCCGGCGAGCTTCTCGCCCGATACCGCATCGCGCGTGTTGCGGCTGATCCGCCGCCCGTGCCTGCGGCCGCAAAACCGGGTGGATGGGCGGGCCTGCGCTATCACCGCCTCCACGGCTCGCCGGCGATCTACCGTTCGAGCTATGACGATGGCCGAATCGCCGAGTTGGGAAAGGCGCTGACCGCAGCGGCAGACGCAAGTTCCGCACGGTGGTGCATCTTCGATAATACGGCCGGCTCGCATGCGGCGGGTGATGCGCTTGCGCTGCTTGGACAGATAGCGCCGCAGCGCCCGGTCAGAACGCGTCTTCCGGCAGTTCCATCATCGACCTCTTGCCCGCCTTGATCGCGGCGAGCAGCGCTCCCGCCTGCGGCAGGAGCCGCTCGAAGAAAAAGCGGATCGTCACCAGCTTGGCCGCGTAGAACCCATCGGGATCCTCGCCTTTTGCCAGCTTGATCCCCGCGATCTTGGCCGAGCGCGCGAAAAGATAGGCGATCGAGACGAGGCCCAGCAGACGCAGATAGTCCGACGAAGCGGCGCCGGCCTCCTCGGGATCGGTCATGCCCGTCTCGGCGATCACCTGGGTCGCGATCTGGAGCGCGCCGGCCGCTTTTTCGAGCGCACCGACCAGTTCGCCCATCCCCGACACGTCCTTGTGCTGGCCGATGAAGGCGATGATCAGCTCGGCATAGCTGCGCAGATAGCGGCCGCCCGCCGCCGGCAGCTTGCGGGCGACGAGATCCAGCGCCTGGACACCGTTCGTACCCTCATAGATCATCGCGATCCGAGCATCGCGGGCCAACTGCTCGACGCCATGCTCGCGAATATAGCCATGGCCGCCATAGACCTGGATGCCAAACTGCGCGACCTCATGACCGATGTCGGTGAGCAGCGCCTTGAGGACCGGCGTCATCAGCGCGGTCATGTCGGCCGCGCGCTGCCGGATCGCCTCGTCGGGTGAATGCTTCTCGGCATCGACAGCGCGCGCGGCCCAGACGCTCAGCGCGCGACAGCCTTCGGTATAGGCACGCATCGTCATCAGCATGCGGCGGACATCGGGGTGGACGATGATCGGATCGGCTGCAAGATCGGGCCGCTTGGAGCCGGAAAGGGCCCTGCCCTGGATACGCTCCTTCGCATAGGCGACCGCACTTTGATAGGCGATGCTGCCGATGCCCAGCCCCTGCACACCGACAGCGAGGCGTTCGGTGTTCATCATGGTGAACATCGCCGCCAGCCCCTTATTCGCCTCGCCGACGATCCAGCCGGTCGCGTCGTCAAAGCTCATTTGGCAGGTCGCCGATGCCTTGAGCCCCATCTTGTGCTCGATGCCCGTGCAGAGCACGCCGTTGCGGGCGCCGACCGAACCGTCGTGGTTCGGCAGAAATTTCGGCACGAGGAACAGGCTGATACCCTTCACACCCTCGGGCGCGTCGGGCAGGCGGGCGAGGACCAGGTGGACGATATTCTCGGTCAGATCGTGCTCACCGGCCGAAATGAAAATCTTGTTGCCGGTGATCCTGTAACTGCCGTCGGCCTGCGGTACCGCTTTTGTGCGCAGCATACCGAGGTCGGTGCCGCAATGTGCTTCGGTCAAGCACATCGTGCCGGACCATATTCCCGAGACCAGCTTAGGCATGTAGAGCTGGCGAAGATCTTCGGAAGCGTGATGCTCGATCGCGGCGGACGCACCATGAGTCAGCCCCGGATAGAGACTGAACGACACGTTCGCCGCAACGGTCATCTCCTCGACCAGCTTGTTCACTGTTTCGGGCAGGCCTTGTCCGCCCCAGGCGGGATCATTCGCCAATGCGCACCAGCCGCCTTCGCGGAACTGACGATAAGCATCCTTGAAACCTGTCGGGGTCCGCACGACCCCGTTTTCCCAAATGCAGCCTTCGAGATCGCCGGCAGCATTGAGCGGCAACAACACGCCCTGTGCCAGCTTCGCCGCCTCAGCGAGCACGGCATCGATCAATTCCGGGCTGAATTCGGCATGCGCCGGCATCTCGCCATAACCGTCGTCACGCGACAGCTCATGGATCAGAAAACGCATGTCGCGCAGCGGGGCTTCATAGACTTGCATCGATCCACTCTCCACCATCGCCGGTCGGATATGCCGGTCGAGCAACGCTTTCCATTCTGCCGCGTTTGACCGGCTATCATTTCCCGACGCAGCATCGCTGCATGCCGGCAAACGATCCTTCAAAGGTATGAAGATTGCCCTATACGTCAATATAAGTTTGTGCAATTTCTGTTGCAGCATAAGTGGGTTCGCGCGCAGCATCGGGCTCCCGTCAAGGGTGTCGGCTGAGCCTCGCCAAGCAGCGGCGGCTTTTCGTTCGAAGAAGGGAGATGGCAGGCGGCACGCTCTATAGCGCAGAGATGGGTGGGCCTACGGAGGCCGTGCGGGCCCGCGTTTTTTAGGAAGGACAATATGAGCCATTCGCCTTTAGGTCGCTTCGTCCTGCCGGGCGCCGTATCGGCCATGGCACTTGCCGCCGCGACGTCCGCCGATGCGGCAGGCTTCTATATTCAGGAACAATCGGTGAAGGCGGCAGGCCGGGCCTTTTCGGGCGAGGCAGCTGATCAGGGCGCCGATTCTATGTGGTGGAATCCGGCCGCGATCGCCGGCAGCGCGAAAAGCGGCGCTTATGTCGGCGCGGCGGCAATTCTGCCCAAGGGCAAGGTTCGCAACGTCGACACGCTGATCGCGAGGCCGGGTCTGGGCCCGGCGCCGATCGGCGGCAATCAGGTCTCTATCGATCCGCTCGACAAGGGCTATCTGCCATCCAGCGCGGTCGCCTGCCGCCTCGACGACCAATGGGCAATCGGCTTGGCCATCACCGCTCCCTATAGTTTCTCCACCAATTACGAGGGCGCGAGCTGGGCGCGCTATTCGGCCGACAAGACCAAGCTGACCACGTTCGACCTGCAACCGACGATCGCCTTCGCCCCCTCGCCCGTCATCGGCATCGGCGTCGCGCTCAACGTCGAGCGCAGCAAGGCGTCGCTGTCGAACGCGCTGCCGAACCTGTCACCGCTGGTGCCGGACGGACATCAGACCCTGAGAGGTAAGGGCTGGGATTTTGGATGGTCAGCCGGCATCCAGATCCATCCTTATCCAGCCATCGACCTCGGCTTCTCCTACAAATCATCGGTCAAGCACGTTCTGAAGGGCAGCCTCTCCGTCGCCGGCCTGCAAGGCCCGTTGGCCGCTCAGAACGGGCGGGTCGCGGATGTCCAGGCGACGTTCCGGACACCATGGCAGGCGATCGCCAGCGCGCGCTATCACGCTACCGATGCCTTGACGATCAACGCTCAGTTGGTTCGCGCGGGCTGGAAAAAGTTCGACGCGATCCAGCTCGGCGGCTCGATCGGCGGTAGGCTTCCACAGAACTACCGAAACAGCTGGGCGGTATCGGGCGGCTTCGACTATCGGATCACGCCCGCACTGACGGTGCGTTCGGGTGTCCAATGGGATCAGACCCCAACCCGCAACGGCTTCCGCGACGCGCGCGTGCCCGACGCCAGCCGGCTCTCCTTCGCACTCGGCTCGTCGTTTGCCATCAACGAGAATATCACACTCGATGCCGCCGGCAGCTATGTCGACTTCAAAAATTCGTCGATCGACCGGCTCGGTGGCGCCTATGTCGGCACGCCGGCACAGACCATCATCGCCACCGACGGCCGCCTCCAGGGGGCGCGGGCCATAATTCTCGCGCTTGGCGGGCGTTTGGCCTTCTGAGGCGTTGTCCATGAACTCCAGCGACGTCGCAGCCGCCTTCGGCCCCTCCCCCGGCCACGGCGCATCCGCCGGGATCCCACCCCGGCTGTTGACGGACCTGATCGATACGGCCGTCGGCGACTATGGAGACCGGCCGGCGATCGACTTTCTCGGGCGGCGCTGGACCTATGCCGAGGTCGGCGCGCTCGTCGACCGCGCCTCAGCGGGTCTCCAGGCGATCGGCGTCGGGCCGGGCGTCCGCCTCGGCCTGTGTCTTCCCAACACGCCTTATTTTGTGATCCTCTATTTCGCCGCGCTGCGCTGCGGCGCCACGATCGTCAATTTCAACCCGCTCTATGTCGAGCACGAACTTCGCCACCAGATCGGCGATTCGGGCACGACTATCATCGCAGTGCCCGACGTTGCAGACATCCATGCCAAGGTCGCCGCGGTTGCGCCGGACAGCGGAATAGAGAGGATCATCGTCTGCCCGATCGCGGACATCCTGCCGACAAGGGCCTCGATCCTTTATCGCCTGTTCAAGCGCGGCGAGATTGCCCACTGGCCCCACGACGATCGCCACCTCACCTTCGCGTCGTTGCTCGATAAGGGCAGTTCCTATGCTTCTGTGTCCCTGTCGCCCGACGATGTTGCGGTGCTCCAATATACGGGCGGCACGACCGGCGTTCCCAAGGCCGCGATGCTGACTCACGCCAATTTAACCGCCAACAGCCGTCAGATGTGCCTGCATATCGGCCATGGCGCCGAGCAGTGCGACCGGATCATGGGCGTGCTGCCGATGTTCCACGTCTTCGCGCTGACCACTGTCCTTAACTTCTCGGTCGACACCGCCGCCGAGATGATCCTGCTGCCGCGCTTCGAGATCGGCCAGTTCCTGAAGACGGCCAAGCGTACGCGGCCGACCAAGCTGCTCGCTGTACCGACGATGCTGACCGCGATCAACAAGGCCGCCGCCGATCGCCCGGTCCATTTCGATACGCTCGACTATTGCGTGTCGGGCGGCGCGCCGCTGCCCTTCGACGTCCGCCACGAATTCGAGCGGCTGACGGGTGCGCGCGTCGTCGAGGGCTATGGCCTGACCGAGACCTCGCCGATCCTGACTTGCAACCCCTGCGAGGGTGAGGTCGTCAAGGACAACAGCGCCGGCATTGCCTTTCCGGCCACGACGATCGAGATCCGCAGTCTCGATGATCCGCATCGATTGTTGCCGCCCGGCGAACGTGGCGAGGTCTGCGCGCGAGGCCCGCAGGTGATGAAGGGCTATTGGAACAAGCCGGAGGAAACCAGCAAGGTCTTCGTCGATGGTGCGATCCGCACCGGCGATGTCGGCTATCTCGACGCCGACGGCTATCTTTTCCTTGTCGACCGGATCAAGGACGTGATCATCTGCGGCGGCTACAACGTCTATCCGCGCATGATCGAGGATGCGCTTTATGATCATCCGGCGGTCCTGGAAGCCGTCGTCATCGGCGTGCCCGACGAATATCGGGGACAGGCGCCGAAGGCTTTCGTGGTGCTGCGGCCGGGCCAGCCGACGACACTGGAGCAGCTCGAAGGGTATTTGGCCACGCGTCTCTCTAAGATCGAGATTCCACGTGAGATCGAGATTCGCCAGAGCCTGCCGAAAACGCTGATCGGCAAGCTGTCGAAGAAGGAGCTGGTCGCCGAGGAAGCCCGGAAGGCGGCGCAGGGCTGAGATGGCCGCGCCGCTCGCCAGCGAAGATGCGCGGCAGCTGCTGTGCAGTATCAGGTCAGTGGCGACCGAACTTGGCGTCACCGCCCGGACGATCCGCTTCTATCAGGACAAGCGCCTGCTCGATCCGCAGCGGGTCGGCACGATGCGGGTCTATTCGCGACGCGAGATCGGGCGGCTCCAGCTGATCCTGCGCGGCAAACGGCTCGGTTTCTCGCTCCGGCAGATCAAGGAGTTCCTCGATCTCTACGACGCCGATCCGCTGCACGTCGCGCAGACCCGAAAATTGCTGACCCGGGTGACCGAGCGGATCGCCGCGCTCGAGAATCAACGCGATGCGCTCGAACAAACGCTTGGAGAATTGCGCGAGATCGCCGACCGCTGCGAGCAGCGCATCTCCAATGCGGGTTAACATCCGCACCGTCTCGTTTTGGAACAGCGCATCCCAGCGTCACGCCTCGCCATCGGGCTTGGTTCAGCTAAGCAATAAGGCGTTTTACCATCATGACTCGGGGGTATGGATTAATGAGGATGAAGCTGCTGACCGCACTTGCGGCCGGAACCTTGGCGCTGGCGAGCTTTGCCGGCCCTGCCGACGCCGCCATCACCTACACCTTCGATCTGCCGGTCGGATCAGTCGGCCATATCGGCGGCACCCTGACCACCAACGGCGATCTCGGGACGCTCGACCAGTCGGACATCCTGAGCTGGAATTTCAACATCGTCGGCGACGGCGCGACCGATACGCTGACCGACGCCAACAGCGGCGTTGAGCTGCTCGGCACGGGCCTCACCGCGACCGATACCGAACTCAGCTTCGATTTCGATGCGGGCAGCTCGCTGCTCTTCCAGAAGGTCCATTACAGCGGCGCCAACTATATTTGTTTCCAGGGCACGTCGGGGCCCTGCGTCAACGGCATCAGCGCGATCCCGGTGACCTATGGCTCGGCTTCGCAGCAATTCTCAAGCCCGTCGGGAAGCGTGGTGATCGCCTCCGTGACCGCCGCCGTTCCCGAGGCCTCGAGCTGGGCGTTGATGATCCTCGGTCTCGGCGCCATCGGTCATGCAGCGCGCCGCCGCGCGAAGACAGCGGCCCGCTTCGCCTGACCTTACTTCGCCCTTGGCGGGAGGCGGGTCAGACGATCTCTACCAAATCGTCCGGCTTCAGAGCCGCAAGCAGCGCCAGCAGCGATCGCTTCTCCACGGCAAGGCAACCTTGGGTAGGCCGACTTTCGCTGCAGTGGAGGAAGATTGCGCTGCCCTGCCCCGCCAGCGGCGGATCGTCATTGTGGCCGAGAATGACGATCACGTCGTAGAGCCCGTCCACGCGCTCCAGCCGTTCGGCCGAATAGCGATGAGGGTGGCGAACCGGGCGATTATAGGCCGGGTCATCGACATCATCGGACCAGCCGTCGTCCGGCCGAACCCAGCGCCATGGCAGCTTCAGGCCGGGCGGCGGCGCGGCACGGCCGGGGCGGAACAGCACGGCCCGGATCGGCCATGTCCCCAGCGGGGTCTTGCCGTCTCCCTCGCGCTTGTCGGGGGCTGGACAGGCGCCACCGCGACCGATCGTGCAGGGGATGGCAACGCCATCAGGTCCGGTGAGGGTCAGTGCACGAGTGTCGACCCGGATCGCGTTCAAAGTACGTGGCCGGTGCGGTCGCGCTTGGTCGCGAGATAGGCGCTGTTGTGGGGGTTCTCGCCCATCTTGTGGGGAACCCGCTCGGCGACGGCGACGCCGGCCGCCTCGAGCCCGGCGACCTTGTTCGGATTGTTGGTGAGCAGGCGGATGCTGCGCTGGCCGAGCAGCGTGAGCATCCGCGCCGCGACGCGGAAGTCGCGCTCATCGACGCCGAAGCCCAGCCGGAGATTGGCGTCGACGGTGTCGAAGCCCTGGTCCTGGAGCGCATAGGCGCGCAGCTTGTTGATCAGGCCGATGCCGCGCCCTTCCTGACGCAGATAGAGCAATATCCCCCAGTTCGTCTCGGTCATCACTTCGAGGGCGCCATGCAGTTGCGGCCCGCAATCGCATTTCAGCGACCCCAGCACGTCCCCGGTCAGACATTCGCTGTGCAGCCGGACGAGCGGAGGGGTGCCGTCGGGGGTGCCGATGATCAGCGCGACATGCTCGGCCGCATCGGCGACGTGGCGGAACGCGACGATCTCGGCCCGATCGCAGACGCTCACCGGCAGTCGCGCCTTGGCGGCGACCACCAGGTGCGTCGGATCGTCATAATCGTCGAGCGCGCCGGTCGCGACCTCGGCCTCAACCTCCCCGTCGCCGCGCACGAATAGCGCCGGCAGCAGTCCCGCAAGCCGGGCGAGCCGCAGCGCCGCCATCGCCGCCTGCGGAGCCTTCACCGGGCGAGCACGGAACGGCCCCTTCAGCGGCGTTGCGAGGTCGCGTACCGGATCGGCGAGCGCGACCGCGGTCGGCAGATCGAGCCAGGGTACGCGCTCGATCTGCGCGGGGCTTTCGGGACTGGCGGCTTCGCGCTGGTTGGCGAGGTTGAGAGTCGCCGCGCGCGCGGCCGAGAGCAGCACGTCGGCAGGGGCCGCGCCGTCGAAAGCGGCGAGCGTCGCGTCATTGGCGGTCTCGATCGCCAGCACCACCAGCCGGCCGTCGGCCGCGGTTACCGCGACCGGCCATCCGCGTTTCAGCGCATCGATCGCGCGGGCTGCGTCACGCGCGCCGCTCACACGTCAAGCTCGGTGATCAGCGGGATATGATCGGACGGCCTCAGCCATGAGCGGCACGGCTCGCAAACATAATGGTCGGTCGCCTTCTCGGCCAGCTCAGGGCTTGCCCACATATGATCGAGCCGCCGCCCGCGATCCGATGCCGCCCAATCCTGCGCACGATAGCTCCACCAGGTGTAGAGTCGCGCCGGAGGGGGCACGAAATGCCGGCCGAGATCGACCCAGCCATGGCTCGCCTGAAGCCGGGCGAGCGTCTCGACCTCGATCGGCGTATGGCTGACGACGTCGAGCAGCTGCTTGTGGCTCCAGACGTCGCATTCCAGCGGAGCGATATTGAAATCGCCGACCAGCATCGTCTGTTCGTTCAGTTCCTCCGACCAGCGGATCATCCGGCCCAGAAAGTCGAGCTTCTGGCCGAACTTCGGATTGAGATCGCGATCCGGAATGTCGCCGCCGGCCGGAATATAGACATTCTCCAGCCTGATCCCGCAATCCAGCCGCACGCCGACATGCCGGGCTTCGCCATTGTCCTGCCAGTCGTGCCGGCCGTTGTCGTACAACGGCACCTTGGAGATTATCGCGACGCCGTGGTGCATCGGCTGGCCGTTGATCTCGAAATGGCTGTAGCCGAGATCGCGGAACATGCCGAAGGGAAAGATGTCGTCGCGGACCTTGGTTTCCTGGAGGCAGAGGATATCGATCTGCTGTTCTTCGAGAAACTGCCGGACAATGTCGATGCGGGCGCGCACCGAATTGATGTTCCATGACGCGATCTTGAGTTTGGCCATATGCGCGCGGATGTAGCGAGGGGCCAGAACGATTGCCAGTGTGCAACGACACACATGCGGTTGTACGGACCTGCGTGCAACGCTACCCCATTTCCCATGACGACGCACCCCGAGCAGCAATATCTCGACGCGATGGCACGCGCCTGGAACGAGGGTGACGAGCGGGTCGATCGCACGGGCGTCGGCACGCGGTCGCTATTCGGCGTGCAGATGCGGTTCGATCTGTCGGACGGCACCGTTCCGCTCATCACCACCAAGAAGATCTTCTGGAAATCCGCAGTCCGGGAATTGATCTGGTTCCTCTCGGGCGACACCAACATCCGCCCCTTGGTCGAGCAGAAAGTGCATATCTGGACCGACTGGCCGCTCGACGCCTATCGCAAGGCGACCGGCGACATGATCGATCGCGACGCCTTCGAGCGCCGCATCGTCGAGGATGACGCGTTCGCGGCGCGATGGGGTGATCTGGGTCCGGTCTATGGCAAGCAGTGGGTCGACTGGCCGCGCTACAGCCCGGCCGGCGACGGTCTGTTCCGCCGCGACGAACAGGGGGTCAACCAGATAGCCGAGCTCGTCGCGATGCTGCGCGACAACCCGAGCTCTCGACGGCTGATCTTCACCGGCTGGAACGTGCCGCATCTCGCCGAGATGGCACTACCGCCCTGTCACATGACCTATCAATATCATGTCGCGAACGGCCGGCTGTCGGGCATTCTCTATCAGCGCTCGTGCGATCTCGGCCTCGGTTTCCCGTTCAACATCTTCGAGGCTGCGCTGCTGATCCGGATGCTCGCGCAGCAGATCGATCTTGAGCCCGGCGAGTTGGTGTGGATGGGCGCCGACACCCATGTCTATTCGAATCACGGCCATCTCGTGGAGGAGCAGCTTTCGCGGGCACCGCGCCCCTTCCCGAAGCTGAGCCTCACGCGCCGGGCGGAAAGCATGTTCGACTATCGCGTCGAGGATTTCGCGATCGAGGGCTATGATCCGCACCCGCATATCAAGGCGGAGGTCGCGGTGTGAAGCGGCCGGAGATCGTCTTCGTCCTCGCGCGCGGAACCAATGGCGTCATCGGGCGCGACGGCGATCTTCCCTGGCGCATTCCGGCCGATCTCCGACGGTTCAAGGCGCTGACCCAGGGTGCGCCGATGCTGATGGGTCGCAAGACTTTCGAGAGCCTGCCCGGTCTCCTGCCGGGACGCCGTCACATCGTCCTCACTCGTGACCCGCACCGGCGCGCCGCCGGGGCCGAGGTCGTCCATAGCGTCGACGAGGCGATGGCCGCAGCCGACGCCGACCGGCTCTCGGTGATCGGCGGGGCCGAGATTTACCGGCTGCTTTTGCCATTGGCCGACCGGATCGAACTGACCGAGGTCAACGATGCGCCGGAGGGCGACACGGTTGTCGAGCCCTTCGACGAGCGCGTCTGGAAGGAAAGCCGGCGCGAGGATCATCCGGCTACGGACGGGCAACCCGCCTTTGCCTTCGTCTCCTTGGCACGTCGCTAGCCGCGGCGAAGGCGAAGCGCGATTGCGCCGCCCTGTCTCCCTTTATATAGGCCGGCAATGGAGTGGCTGACGTGCGATCGTCCCATCCCCGAGCATCTGCGCGGGGCTGTGGTGGCGCTGGGGAATTTCGACGGCTTCCACCGGGGGCATCAGGCGGTCGTCGGCGCGGCGGTCGCGCGGGCCCGCGCGACCGGGCGGCCGGTGCTCGTGGCGAGCTTCGATCCGCATCCGGTCCGCTATTTTCGTCCTGAAGCCCCGCCGTTCAGGCTGACGACGCTCGAACAGCGCGCCAGACTGTTCACGGAGGCGGGCGCCGATGCGATGCTGGTCTTCACCTTCAACGAACAGCTCGCCCGGGTCACGCCAGCCGAGTTCCTCGACGATTGGCTGATCGCCCGGGTGGGCGCGACCCATATCGTCACCGGCCAGGATTTCACCTTCGGCAGGAACCGAGCGGGCAATGTGGCCGTGCTGGCCGAGCTCAGCAACGCGCGCGGGCTAACCACCGAGGCGGTCCCGGCCATTGTCGACGCGCAGGGCCCGATCTCGTCGAGCCGTATCCGCGCGGCGCTCATCGCGGGCCAGCCGGAGGAGGCGGCGCACCTGCTGACCCGCCCATTCCGCATCCAGGGCGTCGTCCAGCATGGTGATGCCGTCGGCCGCCAGATCGGCTTTCCGACGGCGAACATCGATCTCGATCGCTATCTGCGTCCCGCTTATGGCGTCTATGCCGTGCGGGGTCTGATGCCCGACGGGCGTGTCCTGAACGGCGCGGCGAACCTCGGCATCCGCCCGAGCTTCGAGCCGCCCAAGGAGCTGCTCGAAGTCCATTTCTTCGACATCGCCGAGGATCTCTACGGTCAGACGATCGAAGTCGAGCTGATCGCCTATCTCCGCCCCGAGGCGAAATATGATGGGCTGGACCCGCTCGTGGCGCAGATCGCGGCCGACTGCGCCGAGGCGAAGCGGATACTTGCCGGTTACAAGGCCAAGCTCTAGAGCCTGCCTCGATCAATTCCCCTTCCGCTCATCCTGAGGAGGGACTGAGCCTGGCGAAGGCCCGTCTCGAAGGACGCCGTCATCCTTCGAGACGCCATTTCGGCAAGCTCAATGGCTCCTCAGGATGAGCGGGTGCGAGTATAGACCCTGATGACCGACGCCCCCGACTACCGCGACACCGTCTTCCTGCCCAAGACCGACTTCCCGATGAAGGCGGGTCTCGCCCAGAAGGAGCCGGCGATCCTCGCGAAATGGGCGGCAGAGGGTCTCTACGGCCGCCTCCGCCAGGCCCGCGCCGGCAAGCCGCGCTTCATCCTTCACGACGGCCCGCCCTACGCGAATGGCGACATCCATATGGGCCACGCGATGAACAAGGTGCTGAAGGACATCATCGTCCGCAGCCAGTCGCTGCTCGGCAAGGACGCGCCCTATGTGCCCGGCTGGGACTGCCACGGCCTGCCGATCGAGTGGAAGGTCGAGGAGGCCTACCGCGCGAAGAAGCTCAACAAGGACGAGGTCGACCCCGTCCTGTTCCGCGCCGAGTGCCGCGCCTATGCCGAGAAATGGGTCGGCGTGCAGAAGGAGCAGTTCAAGCGGCTCGGCGTTCAGGGCGACTGGGACGATCCCTATCTGACGATGAACTATCCGTCGGAAGCCGCGATCGTCGCCGAGCTGCTGAAGTTCGCCGAGAGCGGCCAGCTCTATCGCGGCGCCAAGCCGGTGATGTGGTCGCCGGTCGAAAAGACCGCGCTGGCCGAGGCGGAGGTCGAATATGAGGACATCACCTCGACACAGATCGATGTGGCATTCGAGATAACTGAAGCACCAAATGCACCCGAACTGGTTGGCGCATATGCCGTCATCTGGACCACAACCCCTTGGACCATTCCCGTAAATCAGGCGTTAGCTTATGGCTCCGAGGTCGAATACGGCATTTTTGAAGGCGCTAACGGGCGCAGGCTGATCCTTTCAGTTGAGCGAGCTCGGCTTCTTTCGGCTTATGCCGGCCAAGATTCGATGAAGGCTTTCGTGGGACCTGCCTTGGAAGGTGCCATCGCGCGCCACCCGATGCACAAGCTAGGCGGCTTCTTCGCCAAGCCCCGCCCCTTCCTGTCGGGCGACTTCGTGACAACCGACGCCGGTACCGGCCTCGTCCATATGGCGCCCGATCATGGCGAGGACGACTTCTTCCTGTGCAAGGCGCATGGCATCGATCCGGTCTTCGCGGTCGAGGGCGACGGCAAGTATCGCGCCGACTGGGCGTGGCTCGGCGGCCAGGGCTCGGTGATCAACCCCAAGTTCAATGCGCCCGATGGCCCGATCTGCGCGGATCTGCGCGACGCCGGCGCGCTGCTCGCGGCAAGCGCCGACTTCAAGCACAGCTATCCGCACAGCTGGCGCTCGAAGGCCAAGGTGATCTTCCGCTGCACGCCGCAATGGTTCATCCCGATGGATCGGCCGATCGAGGATGGCCTGGCGCCCCGCTGCGCCGAGGAAGAAGCGATCCGGAGAGCGCAGGGCAATGGGGCGACGCTGCGCGAACTCGCGCTGGACGCGATCGAGCATACGCGCTGGGTACCCGAAAAGGCACGCAACCGCATCCATGCGATGGTCGCCGGTCGTCCCGACTGGGTGATCAGCCGCCAGCGCGCCTGGGGCGTGCCGATCGCGCTCTACGTCCACCGCAAATCGGGCGACTATCTGCGCGACCCCGCCGTCAATGCGCGCATCGTCGCGGCGTTCGAGGCCGGGGGTGCCGATGCCTGGTTCACCGCCGACCATCAGGCGCTGCTCGGTCCCGACCATGACGCCGCCGATTATGAGCCGGTCAACGACATCCTCGACGTCTGGTTCGACAGCGGTTCGACCCACGCCTTCACGATCGAGGCGCGCTACGGCATCGGCACCCGCGCCGATCTCTATCTCGAAGGCTCGGACCAGCATCGTGGCTGGTTCCAGTCGTCGCTGCTCGAAAGCTGCGGCACGCGCGGCCGGGCGCCCTATGAGGCGGTGTTGACCCACGGCTTCGCGCTCGACGGTCAGGGCCGGAAGATGTCGAAAAGTCAGGGCAATGTCGTCGATCCGCTCAAAGTCATCAACGAGAGCGGCGCCGACATCCTTCGCTTATGGGTCGCCTCCACCGACTATTTCGAGGATGTCCGCATCGGCAAGGAGATCCTCGCCGGCACCTCGGACACATATCGCAAGCTCAGGAACAGCTTTCGCTACCTGCTCGGTGCGCTCGATGGTTTTGACGAGGCTGAGAGGGTCGCCCCGGCCGACATGCCTGAGCTCGAGCGCTATGTCCTCCACCTGCTCGCCACGCTCGATGCCGAGCTCAGGGACGCTGCCGCCGCCTTCGAGTTCAACCGCTACGCCCGCGCGCTGACCGACTTCGCCAATAATGACCTGTCGGCCTTCTTCTTCGATATCCGCAAGGATTCACTCTACTGCGATGCGCCGTCGGATGCGAAGCGCCGCGCCTATCGCACCGTGCTAGATATCCTCTTCCACGCAATGGTCCGCTACGCCGCGCCGATCCTCTGCTTCACCGCCGAGGAAGTGTGGCGCACGCGCTATCCCGACGGCGGGTCGGTCCACTTGCTAACCTGGCCGGACGTCGACGCCGGCTGGAAGGATGACGACCTGCGCATGCGCTGGGAGCTGCTGCGCCGCTATCGCACGAGGCTGACTGGCGAGATCGAACCGCTGCGTCGCGATAAGGTTATCGGCTCCAGCCTCGAGGTGGAGGTGACCGCGCTCAGCTATGACCCGGGCGAAGCCGCCCTGTTGCGCACCGCCGATATGGCCGAGATCGGGATC
>Ga0207641_10000293_pt1 | contig 62674 bp, 70 predicted proteins | sample KBSSwiS62_FD_184306 | JGI IMG/M metagenome (GOLD analysis project Ga0207641, IMG submission 184306) | Switchgrass rhizosphere microbial communities from Kellogg Biological Station, Michigan, USA - KBS Switchgrass S6-2 (SPAdes) (version 2) | ecosystem: Host-associated > Plants > Roots >...
ATCACGCCGGTGGCGCTGGAGAAGGGGCTGCGGTTTGCTATTCGCGAAGGCGGCCGTACGGTCGGAGCCGGTACTGTCGCGGAGATTGTTGAGTAAGGTCAGGTTTTTATATGCGTGACATCATTACCCTGCAGTGTAACGACTGCAAAGAGCGAAACTACTCGGTGACGAAAAACAAGAAGAAGAATACTGAACGTCTCGAGACCAAGAAATTTTGCAGGCGGTGCCGTCATCATACCGCGCACCGGGAAACGAAATAAAAAAGAGGATTGCAGGCCAGTAGCTCCAATTGGTAGAGCGGCGGTCTCCAAAACCGCATGATGGGGGTTCGAGTCCCTCCTGGCCTGCCACACTAATAATGAATCCGGGCGAGAAAATAAGAGAATGGGCTGTTCGCGCGAAGGAATTCTATTTCGCCGTGCGCAGCGAAATGAAAAAGGTTTCGTGGCCGTCAAGGCAGGAAGTGACTTCCACGACCCTTGTTGTAATCATCGCGGTCCTGTTTTTCGGGGCTTACCTTGGCGTTGTCGATGGTCTTCTGGGGTTCGGCGTTAAGAGGCTGTTGGCTTATTTCAATGTGGCGAGCTGATCGATAGTGATGAAACTCTGGTACATCATCCACACTTATTCGGGATTCGAAAGGAAAGTTGCTGAAAGCCTCAAGAGTCGTGTTGCCGCGTTCGGATTGGACAGTCAGATCTATAATGTTCTGATCCCCACCGAAGAAGTCGTGGAAGTGCGCGGCGGCAAGCGGGTCGTCTCCCAAAAGATGTTCTATCCGGGTTATGTGCTTGTGGAGATGGAGGCGGATGAAAAGGGAAAGCCCAGCGATGAAGCCTGGCATGCGGTGAAGAATACGCCGCGCGTTACCGGTTTCGTTGGCTCCGGGCAGAACCCGACTCCGCTTAGTGATGAGGAAGTACAGCAGATCGTCTACAAGGTGTCGACGGCCGCTGACCGGCCCAAGCCAAAACTGACGTTTGAAAAGGGAGAAAACGTCCGAATCATCGACGGCCCGTTTACCAACTTTAATGGAGTCGTGGACGACGTTAACGCCGACAGGAATACCCTGAAAGTGATGGTCACGATCTTTGGGCGATCGACCCCTGTCGAGTTGGATTTCCTGCAGGTGGAGAAGAATTAAGAGGACTGGCAAGGCATTATGGCAAAGAAAGTTATCGGTTACGTAAAACTACAGATTGCCGCGGGAAAGGCGACACCTGCTCCGCCCGTCGGGCCTGCGCTCGGTCAGCATGGCGTCAACATCATGGACTTCTGCAAGGCGTTCAATGCGAAGACCTCAGCCAAAGATCAGGAGGGATTGATCATCCCTGTCGTCATTACGATCTACAGCGACCGGTCTTATACGTTCATCACCAAGACGCCTCCCGCTTCGATTTTGTTGAAGCGCGCAGCAAACATTGCAAAGGGATCGGGCGAGCCAAACAAAAACAAGGTCGGATCCGTGACGAAGAAACAGGTTGAAGATATCGCAAAGCTCAAAATGCCGGATCTCAACGCGGCCAGCCTTGAAGCGGCCATTCAAACGGTGAAAGGAACAGCCCGCAGTATGGGCCTGGAGGTTGTCTAATCATGGCGGCGGGTAAAAAATATGAGGCAGCGAAGGCACAGGTCGAGAGTCGTCCGTATACGGTTCCCGACGCGATGGGCCTCTTGAAGAAGATTCATTTTGTGAAGTTCAACGAGACTGTCGAGCTGCACATGCGCCTCGGCGTCGATCCGAAGCACGCGGATCAGATGGTGCGGGGAACGGTGCTTTTGCCTCACGGGCTTGGGACGACGAAGAAAGTCGCCGTAATTGCTTCGGGCGACAAGCTCAAAGAAGCCGAAGCGGCAGGCGCCGACGTGGTCGGCGGTGAAGACCTCGTCGAAAAGATTAATGGCGGCTGGACCGACTTTGATGCATGCATTGCGACACCCGACATGATGCGGTCCGTAGGAAAACTGGGTAAGGTTCTTGGACCGCGTGGACTCATGCCCAACCCCAAGACCGGTTCCGTGACTTTTGAAGTGGCGAAAGCAGTAAAGGAAGTAAAGGCCGGCAAGGTAGAGTTCCGAGTCGACAAGACCGGCATCATCCACGCACCCGTCGGGAAAATCGAGTTCAGCGGCGAGCAGCTCAGCGAGAATGCGCAGACGATAATTGATACGGTTATCAAGGCGCGGCCGGCAGCTGTAAAGGGCCGCTATGTGAAGCGCATCACTGTCGCGTCGACAATGAGTCCGGGCATCGATCTGGATCTGGTGGCTCTGGACGCAAAGTAGGATTCAACAAGAGGGAACATGAAATCCAAGGGCAAGAAAGAAGAAGAGCTCAACGAGCTGAAGAAGGACCTGGCGGAAGCGAAGAATCTGATTGTCGCTCAGTTTCAGGGGATCACGGTGGAGCAGGATACGGACCTGCGTTTGAAGGTCCGCGCCACCAACAGTAAATATCGCGTCGTGAAGAACACCCTTGCGAAGATCGCTACCAAAGGCACCCCCGCCGAAAAGCTGGCTGCGGCTTTGAAGGGGCCCACTTCGATCGCCTACAACAATTCGGATCCCGTGGCTCTGGCAAAGGCACTCACGGCTTATGCGAAGACCCACCCTGTGTTTGTCTTCAAAACGGGAATCGTCGAGGGCCGGGTTGTCAATCTCGATGATTTAAATGCGATTGCGTCCCTGCCGTCCAAGGAAGAGCTGATTGCCAAGTTGCTGTTCCTGCTCAATGCGCCGGCGCAACGCATCGCCGTCGCCACCAACGGAGTCGCTCGCAATCTTGCCGTTGTTATCGGCCAGGCCATCGAGCAGAAGAAATTTCAAGAGTAGTCATTATTATTTAGGAGAGAGAAATGTCGGAAAAGGTTCAGAGCATCATGGAATCGATCAAGGGCTTGTCGCTGCTGGAAGCTTCCGAGCTCGTGAAAGGGCTGGAAGAGACCTTCGGCGTGAGCGCTGCTGCGGCTTCCGTTGCCGTGGCTGCAGCTCCGGCCGCCGGTGGGGGCGGTGCGGCGGCTCCGGTTGAGGAGAAGACTGAGTTCAATGTGGTTCTTACTGCTGTCGGGGGCAACAAGATTGGCGTTATTAAGGTTGTCCGTGAAGTTACCAGTCTGGGTCTGAAGGAAGCCAAGGATCTTGTTGAAGGTGCCCCGAAGCCTGTCAAAGAGGGCGTTACCAAAGACGAAGCCGAGAACATCAAGAAGAAATTTGCCGAAGCCGGCGCCACCGTCGAAGTTAAGTAGAGCAGCCAGAATTTTTAACAGTACGCTGACTCGCAGGCCGTAGTCCGCCTGCGAGTCAGCCTATTGTCATTTAGGAGCATGCACGAAATGGCCGACACTAGACCAATTGCAGCGCGTGAAAGAGTCAATTTTTCCAAGATTCGGACCGCGATCCAGATCCCAAACCTCATCGAGGTCCAGAAGAATTCGTACGAACGCTTTCTCCAGATGAACATGCTCCCGGAGGAGCGCGAAGACACCGGATTGCAGGCTGTCTTCAATTCCGTGTTCCCCATCTCGGATTTCCGCGGTGTGTCCACGCTCGAATACATCAGCTATTCGATTGGCAACTGGGAATGCAAGTGCGGAAACCTTAAGGGTCTCGACAAGCTTCGCTCCACCTGCAAAAACTGCGGCGCCTCGATTGCCGTTAATCCCTTCTCCGCCGAGCCCACTGTGATGTGCTCAAAGTGCGGAACACAGAACAAGAATCAGGTCACCTTCTGCAACAAGTGCGGCGATCCTGTGCAACTCAACCTGAAGTATGACGTCGCAGAATGCCAGGAACGCGGAATGACTTACGCTGCTCCGCTGAAGGTCGTCATTCGGCTGACAATCTTCGACAAGGATCCCGAGACCGGCGCCAAGACCATCCGCGATATCAAGGAGCAGGAAGTCTATTTCGGCGAAATCCCGCTGATGACCGACAACGGCACGTTCATCATCAACGGAACTGAGCGTGTCATTGTCAGCCAGTTGCACCGCAGTCCCGGTGTCTTCTTCGAGTCGACTCCGGCGAAGAGCTACTTCCTCGGGAAGATCATTCCCTACCGCGGCTCGTGGGTTGAATTTGAATACGAGACGGCCAAGAACATTCTCTATGTGCGTATCGACCGCAAGCGGAAGTTCCTGGCTACGATTTTCCTCAGAGCGCTTGGACTGAAGACGGACGAAGAGATCATCCGCGCCTTCTACAAGACGGACCGGATCACCATTGAAGGAAAGAAGCTTTACTGGACGGTCTCCGACAACATCCAGGGTATGAAGGTTTCGAAGGATATCGTTCACCCCAAGACCAAAGAAGTCCTTCTGCACGGTGGCAAGAAAATCACGTCTTCCGTCTTCGGCCACATCAAACAGGCCAAGGTCGAAAAATTCGAAGTGTCCACCGAGGATCTCGAGGGGGCGTTTGCTGCAGCGGACGTTGTAGATACAAACACCGGCGAAGTCATCGTCGAGACCAACAACGAACTGTCCCAGGCGCAGATTCGCAGCATTGTCGACGCGGGAGTTCCTGAATTGCCGGTGTTCTTCCCGGAGCGCGACGATATCGGAGTTGTTCTCAGTCAAACTCTACGTAAGGACACCATCAAGACGTCGCAGGAAGCTCTCATCGAAATCTATCGCAAGCTCCGTCCGGGCGATCCGCCGACTCTGGAGACGGCAACGGCGCTGTTCGAAGGCATGTTCTTCGACTCACGCAAATACGATTTCTCGAAGGTTGGGCGTCTCAAATTCAACATCAAGCTGGACCTGTCAACGCCGCTTGAGCGCCGGATATTGGAAAGAGATGACTTCTATGCCGTTATCAGCTACCTGCTGAAGCTGCGCAAGAACCTCGGGCAAGTCGATGACATCGATCACCTCGGAAATCGCCGCGTTCGCGCGGTCGGTGAGTTGCTCGAAAACCAGTTCCGCATTGGTCTGGTGCGCATGGAGCGCGCGATCAAAGAAAAGATGTCGGTGTACCAGGAAATGGTTACGGCGATGCCGCACGACCTGATCAATGCAAAGCCGGTTATCGCAGCCGTTCGGGAATTCTTCGGTTCGTCTCAGTTGTCCCAGTTCATGGATCAAACCAATCCTTTGTCAGAGATCACGCATAAACGCCGTCTTTCGGCGCTTGGCCCGGGTGGTTTGTCCAGAGAGAGAGCAGGTTTTGAGGTGCGTGACGTGCACCCGACGCACTATGGCCGCATCTGTCCGATTGAAACGCCGGAAGGTCCGAACATCGGATTGATTTCTTCGCTCAGTTGCTATGCGCGGATCAACGAATATGGCTTCATCGAAAGTCCTTACAGAAAGGTGAAGGACGGTCGGGTTATCGACTACGTCACGATCATTTCCTCGGGCGACGCGAAGTTCAAGGTTGGAGAGCACGTCGAACGGGAACTCGCCGAAGAGGAGAATGAAAGTCTGAAGGAAAAGCGCCGCAAGCGAGCGGAGTTCATTCCGTACTCGTTCTATCTGTCCGCCTGGGAAGAGGACAAATACCTCATTGCACAGGCCAACGTGGAAATGGACAAGAATGGCAAGCTTGTTCACGAACTGGTGGATGTGCGCCAGGCCGGAAACTTCGTTCTGAAGCATCGGAACGAGGTCGACTTCGTTGACGTCTCACCAAAGCAGTTGGTGTCGGTCGCGGCATCCCTCGTTCCCTTTCTCGAGAACGACGACGCGAACCGCGCTCTGATGGGTTCAAACATGCAACGCCAGGCTGTTCCACTCCTTCAGACGGCCGCGCCACTTGTCGGCACGGGCATGGAAGAGATCACGGCCAGGGACTCCGGCGCCGTTGCCGTATGCAAGCGCAGCGGAATTGTGGACTCCGTTGATTCGGAACGCATCATCGTTCGGGTGGAATCCACCGAAGATGGTCACTTCTCCCGAGAAGTCGGCGCAGATATCTATACGCTGACCAAGTTTCGCCGTTCGAATCAGAATACGTGTATCAATCAGAAGCCAATCGTCCGTAAAGGTGATCGTGTGGTGAAGGGCCAAATCCTGGCGGATGGTCCATGCACGGACAAGGGTGAACTTGCGCTGGGGCGCAACGTGCTCGTCGCGTTTATGCCGTGGCGCGGATACAACTTTGAAGACGCGATCCTCGTATCCGAACGTCTCGTCAAGGACGACTATTACACATCGATTCACATCGAAGAGTTCGAGATCGAAGCGCGGGATACGAAGCTGGGCCCCGAAGAAATCACGCGCGATATTCCCAATGTCAGTGAGTCGTTCCTTAAGGACCTGGACGAAGCGGGAATCATCCGCATCGGCGCTTATGTCAAACCCGGTGATGTTCTCGTCGGCAAGGTCACGCCCAAAGGCGAGACTCAACTGACTCCGGAGGAGAAACTTCTAAGGGCGATTTTCGGTGAAAAAGCCGGAGACGTTCGCGATGCATCGCTGATTTGCCCGCCCGGCATCGAGGGTATTGTCGTCGACGTGAAGATCTTCTCGCGCAAGGGCGCCGAGAAGGACGAACGCGCGATGCTGATCGAAGGCATGGAGATCTCGAGGCTCGAGGCAAACCTTCGTGATGAAATCCGCATTCTTACCGATGAGCGCAACAAGCGCTTGCTGTCCCTGATCGGCGGCAAGGTTACCTCGAACGAACTCGTCAATGAACGCAGCGGTCGAAAGATCGTTGGTAAAAAGACCGAGATGACGGCCGAGGTCATCGAGCATCTCTCCCTTCGCGAACTGCTCAAGCTGAAATACGCCGACGGCGCGAACGTCAACGACCAGGTCCAGGAAATTGAGGAGATGACGACTCGCCAGATCGACGTTCTCCGCAAGATCCATGAAGAGCGCATCGCGAAACTGCGTCGCGGCGACGAACTGCCCCCTGGCGTGATCAAACTCGTCAAGGTGTACGTTGCCATGAAGCGCAAGCTTTCCGTCGGCGACAAGATGGCCGGCCGCCACGGCAACAAGGGCGTTATTGCTCGCATTCTGCCGGAAGAGGACATGCCGTACCTTCCCGATGGTAAGCCGGTCGAGATTGTCCTGAATCCTCTCGGCGTGCCGTCCCGAATGAACGTGGGACAGATTCTCGAAACGCACCTCGGCTGGGCTGCTCAGGCTCTGGGCTTGTACTTCGCGACGCCCGTTTTCGATGGCGCGCTGGAAACCGAGATCAAATCCATGCTCAAGAAAGCCAATCTGCCCCAGTCGGGCAGAACGCGGCTCTACGACGGCATGACGGGTCAGCCCTTCGAGCAGGAAGTGACGGTGGGCTACATCTACATGCTGAAACTCTCTCACCTTGTGGACGACAAGATCCATGCCCGTTCGATCGGGCCGTATTCATTAATCACACAACAGCCACTGGGCGGTAAGGCGCAGTTCGGTGGACAGCGGTTTGGAGAAATGGAGGTGTGGGCGCTGGAAGCCTATGGCGCTGCGCACATTCTTCAGGAGTTGCTCACCGCGAAGTCCGACGATGTGTATGGCCGCACGAAGATTTATGAGGCGATTGTCAAAGGCGAAGCAGCCATGGAGCCCGGAGTTCCGGAGTCTTTCAACGTGCTGATTCGTGAATTACAGAGCCTCTGTCTCGATGTGGAACTGATGAAGCGGAAACCGACTGCGTAAGAAATTTTATTTTCTCCCTTTGAGGAGGTATTGCCTTGATTAGAACGAACCCATACGACCGCGCCGCATCTATTGCCGATTTCGACAGTATCCGTATCAGTCTGGCTTCGCCGGAAAAGATACGGTCCTGGTCCCACGGCGAAGTGACGAAGCCGGAGACCATCAACTACCGCACCTTCAAGCCTGAAAAGGACGGCTTGTTCTGCGCGCGGATCTTCGGACCCGTGACCGACTGGGAATGCTTGTGCGGAAAGTACAAGCGCATGAAGCATCGCGGCGTCATCTGCGACAAGTGCGGTGTGGAAGTCACACTCTCAAAGGTTCGTCGCGAGCGTCTCGGTCATATTGAACTGGCCAGCCCCTGCTCGCACGTGTGGTTCTTCAAAGGACTGCCGAGCCGCATTGGACACCTGCTCGACATGTCACTGAGGGAGCTCGAGCGCGTTCTGTACTTCGAAGCCTACGTGACCATCGATCCGGGCGATGCTCCGCTAAAGGAGCGGGAGTTGTTGACCGAAGAAAAGTTCCGCCAGTTACAGCAGGAATATCCCGGCAGGTTCGTCGCCATGATGGGAGCAGAAGCGATCAAAGAACTCCTGAAGCGGGTGGATATCGACACGCTGTCGCACGAGCTTCGCATCCGGATGAAGAGCGAAAACTCCCAGCAGAAGAAGGTGAAGTTCGCAAAACGGCTGAAGGTCGTCGAAGCGTTCGTAAAGTCCGGCAACAAGCCCGAGTGGATGATTCTCGACGTCATCCCTGTAATTCCGCCGGAGTTGCGTCCTCTGGTTCCGCTGGACGGCGGTCGATTCGCAACGTCAGATCTGAACGATCTGTACCGGCGTGTGATCAACCGTAACAATCGTTTGAAGAAGCTCATTGAGCTGCATGCGCCCGACGTCATCGTTCGAAATGAAAAGCGCATGCTTCAGGAAGCCGTGGACGCTTTGTTCGACAACGGACGGCGCGGACGCATTCTGCGTGGCGCCAACAATCGTCCGCTGAAATCCCTTTCCGATACGCTGAAGGGGAAGCAGGGTCGATTCCGTCAGAATCTTCTTGGCAAGCGCGTCGACTACTCGGGCCGCTCGGTTATCGTTGTCGGTCCTGAATTGAAACTGCATCAGTGTGGGTTGCCTAAAAAAATGGCGCTCGAACTGTTCAAGCCCTTCATCTACAACCGGCTCGAGCAGGGCGGTCACTGCACTACCGTAAAAGCCGCAAAGGAAATGGTCGAACGTCATGATCCGGTGGTTTGGGACATTCTGGAAGACGTCATCAAGGATCATCCTGTTCTTCTGAACCGTGCTCCCACCCTCCATCGCCTGGGAATTCAGGCGTTTGAGCCTGTGCTTGTGGAAGGCAAAGCGATCAAGATCCATCCGCTTGTCTGTACCGCGTTCAACGCGGACTTCGACGGAGATCAGATGGCCGTTCACATTCCGCTGTCGCCTGAAGCGCAGATTGAGGCGTCGGTTTTAATGCTTTCGACGCAAAACCTGTTGTCGCCGGCCAGTGGCCATCCGGTCGCCGTCCCGACTCAGGATATGGTCCTGGGTGTCTATTACATGACGCGCGCCAAGCCTGGTACACGCGGCGAAGGACGGACGTTCGGTTCCATCGAAGAAGTGCTTCTGGCTCTGGATCACGGTGAAGTGGAGACACAGACGCCAATTCGCCTGCGTTATTCCGGTCCACTGATCGACATGACGTCGGCTTACGACGAGCAGGCGATTGTGCATGCGGAAGTTATCGACGCGAACAACTACATGCTCAATACCACGGTCGGCCGAGCGATTCTTTTCGACAACCTGCCGAAAGGAATGCCGTTTATAAACGGCTTATTGAAGAAGAAGGGCCTTGGTCAACTCGTTAGCTTTACCTACCTGCGTTTCGGCGCGGAGATGACGGTTACGATGCTCGACCACATCAAGGAACTCGGATTCCTGTATGCGACCCGAGCCGGAATCACCATCAGTATCGACGATCTGATCGTGCCGCCGGGCAAGCGCGCGTTCGTTGAGTCCTCTCAGAACGAAGTGGTCAAGGTTGATCAGCAGTACCGTGACGGAGCAATCACGAACGGAGAGCGATACAACAAGGTCATCGCCATCTGGTCGGACGTAACGGAAAAGATCTCCGACATGATGTTCAGCGAGATGGAGAAGGCGGAGAAAGCCAGCCACGGGTTCAACCCCATCCTTCTGATGGCGGACTCGGGCGCTCGCGGATCGAAGCAGCAGATCCGTCAGCTGGCAGGTATGCGCGGATTGATGGCGAAGCCTTCAGGCGAAATCATTGAGACGCCCATTACCGCCAACTTCCGTGAAGGCCTGAACGTGTTGCAATACTTCATTTCGACACACGGCGCTCGCAAGGGACTGGCAGATACTGCACTTAAAACTGCAGACTCGGGTTATCTCACGCGTCGTCTCGTGGATGTTGCCCAGGATGTCATCATCAGCGAAAACGATTGTGGCACCGTCGATGGCATCTTCGTCGGTTCAATCGTGGAGTCGGGAGAGATCATTGAACCTTTGCGCGACCGCATCATCGGTCGTGTATCGCTTGAGAAGATCAAGGACTATGAGGGTCGCGTGATCGTCGATGTCAATGAAGAGATTACGGAAGATCTTGCAGGATCCATTCAGTCGGCCGGCATTGAGCGCGTAAAGATTCGATCAGTGCTGACGTGCGAATCGCGACGCGGGACCTGCGTCCGCTGCTATGGCAGAAACCTGGCAACGGGCAAACTCGTGGAGATCGGCGAAGCCGTCGGCGTCATCGCCGCTCAGTCGATCGGCGAGCCCGGAACGCAGCTCACCATGCGCACATTCCACATCGGCGGTACTGCAAGCCGAGTCACGGAGCAGACCAGCCTGGAAGCGAAGAACGCAGGAACCATCAAATTCCATGGACTCCAGACTGTTCGAAACCAGGAGGGCGCTCTCGTTGCAATGAACCGCAATGGCGTCATTGCCGTGTTGGATGACAAGGGCCGCGAGAAGGAGCGCTACACGGTGGTATACGGCGCTAAAGTTCGCGTCGAAGAAGGCAGCCCCGTCAAGGTCGGCGCAACGCTTGTCGAATGGGATCCTTACACCTTCGCGATCCTTACGGAAGTCACGGGTTCCATCCAGTTCAAGGACCTGCTCGAAGGCGTGACCATGCACGAAGAGCTCGACGAAGTCACGGGCCTGTCGCGCTGGGTCGTCACCGACTCGCCGGATGAAAAACGTCAGCCGACCATCCAGATTCGCGACGACAAACACAAGGTGCTGCGCAAGTACCTCATTCCAACCCGCGCGCACTTGATGGTTGCCGATGGCGATATGGTGCATCAGGGCGACGTTCTGGCGAAGATCCCACGTGAGACCACGAAGACGAAGGACATCACGGGAGGATTGCCGCGCGTTGTCGAACTGTTCGAAGCTCGCAAACCGCGTGAAACGGCGGTAATCACCGAGATCGACGGTATCGTCAAGTACGGCGATATCACAAAGGGGCAGCGCAAGATCGTCGTTGTCAACGAGAATGGCGTCGAGCGCGAGTACGCTCTTCCCCGAGGCGTGCACGTTAACGTTCAGGAAGGCGAACATGTTCGCGCGGGCGAACCCTTGATGGATGGTCCGCGTAATCCACACGACATCCTGGCGGTTCTCGGAGAAAAGGAACTGCAGGCCTACCTGGTCAATGAAATTCAGGAGGTTTACCGGTTACAAGGCGTCAACATCAGCGATAAACACATCGAGGTGATCGTTCGCCAGATGATGCGCTGGATCAAGATCGAAGACGTCGGCGATACGGAGTTCCTCGTGGATGAACAAGTCGACAAGTTCCGCTTCCAGGAAGAGAACGACCGAGTGAAGAAATCGGGCGGAAAACCCGCATCCGGTCGTCCGTTGTTGCTGGGAATCACAAAGGCGTCGCTGTCGACGGAGTCGTTCATTTCGGCGGCTTCGTTCCAGGAAACGACCCGTGTGCTGACGGAAGCTTCAATCAGCGGAAAGATCGATTACCTCCGTGGCTTGAAAGAAAACGTCATCATGGGACGGCTGATTCCAGCCGGGACTGGCCTCGAGTACTACCGCAATGTCGAACTGATTTCCGAGGAGCCGGAGCCTGTCGAGGAAGTGCCTATGGAACTCGACCAGAATGGCTTGCCCCTCGACGATATGCGGGGTGAAGACCGGCTCTCGACGTAGCAGTTTCCAGCGAAGTTCCCTCTTCGACCGATTCGGCCGAAGAGGGGACGCACCTCATCCACTTTCCTTTGTCCTATTTCTCCCTCCATATCTCTTCAGGTTCAATCCGCGTTGCTCCGAAGTAACGGCTAGCCCATCCAAAGAAAAAGGGAAAAAACAGGATAGATTCTTGCCAGATGTATGCCCTTTCCCTATGCTCTCCCGGTATGAAACGCCCACTCTATAGGCTGAACTCTCTCCTGGTGCTGGTTTTGCCGGTTTTTGCTTTGCCGGCCTTCGGGCAAGTTTCGGTCACTCCCGTAGCCGACATTCGTGTCAGCCCGGAGATCGTGCTTGAGGCCAGAGTCATGGCCGTACCCGCTGCGGATTTTGCCAAGCTCGGGATTATCTACACTGAGTCCGATACCGACACCGACAGCCCTCTCGGGTTCGCAGTCGTTCTGCCGGAAAATGAAGCACAGTCCCTGGTTCGAGACCCGCGGGCGATCTCCGTGCATAGCCTCAGGCTGCGAGGGATTTCAGGCAACGCGGTAAGGTTTCGAGTCGACACGCGGGCCCTCACCAACGAGAACAGCTTTGCAGAGATCCTTCCGTATTTCGAAGTAGGCATGACTTTTGAAGTCACGCCGAGGCTTTTTCCGAATCGCAATGTTTCTCTTTCCTCCTCTTCCGTAGTTCAGGTGCGCCGCGGCCCATCTCCTGATGGCGGGCTTGCTCCGCTGGTTTTTGAGACGCAACCGATCAGACACGACATTCAGATTCCTGAAGGCAAGACCATTTTGTTGGGAGGGTTCCTCACGGCATCGAACTCGTCCAACCTCCCGCGGCTTCCCGCGGTGGCTGGCAATCCGATCGTTGGCTATGTGGGCACGAAGAGTCCCAGGAAGGCCGAAGAGCCGGAGATCGTCGTTTTGCTCACACCGCGTGTCAATGGAGCAGTCGAGCCGAGCGTGCCGGCTACTACTTCCGCGGCTGTGCCCTCGATAGAAACGGAAATGAAAGTTGACCAACCTCTCCTCGTGGCTTCGATGGCGAGTGCCATTACGGAGCCACAGATTTCAACCCCCGTTCCGGCAGTGACCACCGCTCCCTCGATTGCAGCTTCGCCGGTGCCGCCTCCAACGGCAGCAGCCCGCGTGCCTGCGCAGAAGAGCGAGTCCCGCTTTTTCACGGTTCAGGTCGGAGCGTTTGCCACAAGGGCTAACGCCGATTCATTGGTTGAAGAGGTAAAGACGAAGTTTGAAGGAGTCTTCATTGACAAGGCGTCGGTGGGCCGCACGCCGTATCGCGTCCGGGTTGGCCGGTTGTCGACTTTAGCTGCTGCGAAACAGATGCAGTCCCGGCTGAAGGTTCAAGGTTTCGACTCCTTTGTTGTTACACCGGAAACGCCCTAAACCCAACGAAATCTTTCATTTGGGCTATCGAGCCTGAGCTCCAAAGCGGTCCGACTCGCAGAGCTTGAAGTTTGCCTCGTGATGTCCCCATGCGACGATGGCCCGTGATGTGGTGGACGGGACCATCTGGTAGTGGGGATCTTGCTGAGGCGCAGCAAGAACTGGCCCGGAGATCTCTTCCGAGCGCGCTGTCGTATTTTGGCCTTCTCATCGTAGTGGGCCTGTTGACCTCTTACCCTGCCGACTATCCCTACATCTTCTATAGCGTCGCCGCGGCGCTTTTCGTGACCGGAATTGCTCGGGTTGTTATCGCAAGGGCGATAGATAGGCCTAGCGTCTGGACCGAACGATGGGGACTTGCTGCGTTTGGTTGGGGTGTGATGGTCACTGCGACACTCTGGGGACTCTTCTCGGCCCTGGCGTTGGCTTACTACCAACATCAGTGGACGGGAATGATCGTCCTGTTGATGACTTCCGGAATCGCGGCCGGTGGCCTGACGTCTTTGGCGCCCGATGTCTTCCTGGCTCGCTCTTACCTTGCTGCAATGTTGCTCCCGTCGATCGTGGTTACGACGGTGCTCGGAGGCCCTCAGGGCTATTCGGCGGGGATGACGATCACGATTTTCATGCTCTTTCTGCTGATCGAATCCAGACACCAGAGTGCCAATTACTGGCAGGCGTTTCAAGACCGGGCGGCATTGCGGGCCAAGGCTGCTGAACTTAATGAAGCCAAGGAGCTGGCTGACGGGGCGACGATCGCAAAGAGCAATTTCCTCGCAAAAATGAGCCATGAGATACGCACGCCGATGAACGCTGTTATCGGCATGACGGATCTCTTGCTGGATTCCGAACTCGACCCGCAACGCGAACGGTTCGTTCGCACCATCAAGGACTCCTCCGAGTCGCTGCTGGAAATCGTGAACGACATTCTGGACCTCTCCAAAATTGAAGCGGGAAGAATCGAACTCGAGACTGCGGACTTCGATCTCCGCGACAGCGTCCACGACGTTCTTCGGGTGTTATCCCTGCGCGCGCATACCAAAGGGCTCGAGCTTTCGTGCCGTGTGCGACCGGATGTTCCTTACGCGTTATCTGGTGACGGTGGCCGTTTGCGCCAGATCCTTGTCAATCTCGTCGGCAATGCCATCAAGTTTACCCCCGAAGGAAGCGTGCTGGTTCAGATCGAAGTTCGCGAGAAGAACGAGGACAGCGTCGTTCTTCATTTCGCGGTCTCCGATACAGGAATCGGCATTCCGCCCGAACATCGAGCTCGCATTTTTGAACCGTTTGCCCAGGCCGACAGTTCGACGACGCGTCAATTTGGCGGAACAGGGCTTGGGCTGAGTATTTCAAAGGCACTCGTCGAGATGATGCACGGAATACTTTGGTGCGACAGTCAATCGGGGAAGGGCAGCACGTTCCATTTCACCGCAAGGTTCGCGGTAAGGAAAGCCGCGACGGCGGCTTCGTCCTTTGTTGGAGTTTCGGATCTTTCGGGTTTGCAGGTCTTGATCGTGGAGGATGCGGCGGATAATGCCCGTATTCTGGCCGAAACAATCCAGAGCTGGCACATGCGGACGACTATTGTTCAGAGCAACCAGGCAGCCGTCGACGTCTTGAACCGATCGGGAAATGGTGGAACGCGTTTTCACTTCATTCTGGTCGATGCCCAGATGGCCGGTGAAAGCGGCTTCAGTCTCGCCGAGCACATTGTCAGGCAGCCGCAGTTGCCCCGACCCATCATGATGTTGACGTCGGTTGCACAGGCAGACGGTGTGGACCGTTGCGGTAAGCTCGGACTTAGCGTTTACGTTATCAAGCCGGTGAGCGACTCGGACTTGTTCGACGCCATGATGTCGATTCGCGGCGCCCGGACGGAGCCAAAACTCGCAGCGACGGCCGTAGCAGGTTCCGGTAATAAGGCACGTGGAGGTCTTCGAATTCTTTTGGCTGAGGATAATCCTGTAAATCAGGAAGTGGCGCAACAGATGCTGCAGAAGCGCGGCCACAGCATAACTATTGCGTGCAATGGCCGCGAGGCTTTGGAGCTTGTCACGAAATCGGAATTCGATCTCGTCCTGATGGATATTCAGATGCCTGAAATGGACGGATTTCAGGCGACAGCGGCGATTCGCGAGCTGGAGAAGAAAGGGGCCAAGCGCATTCCGATCGTGGCGATGACAGCGCATGCAATGAAGGGAGATCGGGAACGTTGTCTTGATGCGGGAATGGACGGATACGTTTCGAAGCCGGTCCAAAGTAAGTTGTTATACGACACGATCGAAAGCATGACCGGCTCTCAAACCGATGCAGGGTCTCTTCCTCAGATTTCTGTATCCCCGCGAGTGGAGGGAAAGGCCGTTAACATCGACGAGATTCTCGATCGGCTGGGTGGTAATGTCAGCTTACTGCAAAGTGTCGTTGCTCTTTTTGAGGAGGACTCTCCAGGCCAGATGGCGCGGATTCAGGACGCGATCCGGAATGGAGATGCTCAGGCCTTGATGGCTGCCGCGCACAATTTGAAGGGATCGCTTCTCGTTCTCTCGGCAGACAAGGCGTCCACTGCTGCACTGGAACTGGAAAAGCTTGGGCGCCAATCGAAGTTGCACGGCGCTGCAGAGTGGTTCACGATCCTCGAGTCAGAAGTGGGAGCCGTCGCGACGGAGCTTCATAAAATTGTGAAGGAACGGCTGACAGTCTCGGTGCGCAACTAACTGAAGTTCTGTCTGAAAAAGTCCTACCTCCCTGGTCTCCACGGCACATTCCCCACTTCTGCAATGAAATGGCTGAGGGCTACCTCGAACATCGAGTTCTGGATATTCATGTTTTTCAGGTCGGGACTCTCAGCCCAGGCAAAAGGAACGATGACATGTGGCCGGTACTCATACAGCTTTCTCAGTTCGGCCATGTAGTAATCCATGTCGGAACTCGGCCGGCCATTGATGCCCGCCCCAGCGGGGACGGAAAGGTTGTATTCAAAGATTCCCCAGTGCGAGCTCGACGTCGACAGCAGCTTGAATAATTCTTCGGTCGCTGTCCTGCTATGGTTGCGACCATCAAATGTATTGAACGCCGTCACGCCCACGGAGCCGACGGGAGCTATAAGTGCCGTTGATGCCGGGCTGGCGGAGGATTCAAGCCGCTGGTTCTTCTTTTGCCCAAAGAGGAAATCGGCCGGTATCTGATGGGAATAGAACCGCGACGCAGGTATGGTGAACGCGCTATCCGGAGCAGGCGATGTGGTCATCCATGAGGCGAAGTCATGAACGTAATTGGCAATCACCTCGCGACGAAATTGCATCCAAAGCTCCCAATATCTGTCCCCCGGCCGCTGGACTCTCGGTGCGTCAAAGCCGCCTTCAAGGAAATCCGAGCCACCACGCGGCAGTTTTTCAGTCATCGCGCGATAACGGGAATAGGAGATTGGTCCACTGGAATCAAAGTACCGCAATCGCCAGCTCGTAAAAGAGGTCTTGAAGTCGGCATTGAACGTATGGCCGTCTCTATCGTCATCAGTGGAGGGACTTCGATCGCCCAGGTAGTTGCGATGTTGGATCCAGTCACGGAATTCCGCGATCATGAAGGGACTGTAATCGGCGTACTGTGGTTGCGCAGCAACCCGTTCACCTCCTGGATTACTGCGCTCGAAGCTGAACTCCACTTCTCCATCCCCGCTGATCGTTAAGAGCGTGTTGGGATGTTCCATCATGTGGGCCGCCAGTCGCGACCCGACGATCCGCGTTCCTTCCTCCAGGCGCGCCCGCAACAGACGCGCATAGCGGGAAGGAGTGATCCATGCGCCCGGGGGAACATCAGCTGAATCTGCGGACGCGGGGTCCGCAATCCATCCGTCGGCGAACCATTGCGCGTTACGGACATCCTGCCGGATCGCCGCCGGGCGAAGGTCGTTCATGCCGTGGAAAAAACCGGACATCAGCGTTAGATGAACAGCAACATTATTTGCCCTGGCGCGCTCAACAACGCGATCAATTAGATCGAGTGTGCTGCGCATCTGACTCTTTGTGAGTGGCTGATCGAGATCTACCGCGGGAAGCTGAATTGTGAGTCCCGTCGCGAAGCCGACCAGGGCGTGAGGCGCGGACCCGATCCGCCGCTTCAACTCCGCCACCTGGAGGCCAAAACGCTGGTCGGTATCGCTGAGGTATTCGACGTAGTGCGGAGCCACAAAAAGAGAATCGTCGAAACGTGCGGTTTGCTGGGCCGTGAAGCGAACAGTCAATAACGCCAGCGCAAGGATAGAGGCGACAGCTTGATGCTTCAGCTTGAGCTGCATTCCCCGAGTTTCGGTGACGTCGACGGAATTACCAAGCGATTTCGAAGGCTCCGTAGAGCCACGAACTGTCCGTTATGAACTCGCCTGATCCGGTTGCTTTGAGGTCGATTGGACCTCGGAGAGTTCGACACGATTTCGTCCGCCCAGCTTCGCTCGGAACAAGGCATTGTCTGCTTCGCGAATGACAGAGTCAGGATCCATGAGCGCGCGAGCTTCAGCGATGCCGATGCTCGCAGTGACCGTTACGGCATCCCAATTCGTACGCACCGGTTGGATTGAGATGGACCGGCGGACCCGGTCCGCGATCGTGAACGCCTGAGCAATGTCGCATTTGGGGAAAACAATGATGAACTCCTCACCGCCATATCGTCCGATGCAATCATAGGGTCGAAGTACGGAGGCCATTCGCGAAGCTGTTTCAGAGAGAACCGTGTCACCGACTGTGTGTCCGCACGTGTCGTTCACGCTCTTGAAATGGTCGAGATCAACCATGGCGATGCAAAGAGCGTCGTTGTCACGATGAGCGCGATCCATCTCGATGGAGAATCTCTCCATGATTGCTCCCCGGTTCAGGATGCCCGTCAGAGAATCATGCGTTGCCTGTCGACGCAGCTTTTCTTCGAGTTCGACGATTCGTTTGCCGGATCGCAGCCGGGCTTTCAATTCGGCGGGATGGAATGGTTTTCGAATGTAGTCATCGGCGCCCGCATCCATCCCCGTGACGACAGAATCGGGATCGGTGTTTCCGGTCAGAAGGAGAATATAGACATATGGCCCGCCCGAGCGGCGGACTCTTCGGCAGACCTCGAGGCCGTCCATTTCAGGCATCATCCAGTCCAGAATCGCGATTTGTGGACGATCGTCAGCGTTGAGAACCTGCCATGCCTGGCTGCCGTCTACCGCGACAATGACTTCGTAACCCCCAGCTTTCAGGCTTGCTTCCAGCATTCGCGCAGAAAGGCGATCGTCGTCTGCGATGAGGACCCTCATGGGTGGATCATAACTGAAGGGCGCGCGTGGTCCCGTGCAACTATTTTGGGAATCAGAATTTCAAGCCAAAACGAGAGGCCGGCTTCTGTCTGTACGTCTCACGGCTTCTCAAACAGTTGATAGTGGCCAACCTTATGCACTTTGGGGTAGGTCTCCTCAATAGCCTTAGTCATTTCAGAGGTGAAAAACTCACGGTCAGAGTTCTCAACAACTACCCGGTCAAAATAGCCAGTACGGATCTTTGCCACAAAGGCGGTTTGATTCCACACGCCGGCATCAGCCAAATTGGTCATGATCGCCGGCTCTCCGTCAATGTCCTTGCCGCTTTTTAAAACCAGCAGCATCGCGTCCGAAAATACAGGTCCGTTCGCCTGTCTGATGAAATCGAAAACTTTCTGTTCGTTTGCCAGCAATTCGGCCTGGTGTGGGCCAGGCACCTCGCGCAACCAGCCAAGGGAGGTTTTGAAAGTCACGATGCTCTCATTGGCACAGATGATGGGAAGTGCGAGGGCAAGAAACAGGGTAAATGAGATTGTGGACAGATCGATGTCATCGAGGAGCAGTAGAAAGGCAAGACCGGCCAACACCGCACAAACAGCGTTCCACTCGATGAAATAGTTAAATGACGACCCTTGTTTACCGCTGGTGACGGTGATGAAAGATGAGAGGAGGAAATAGACACCCCAGGTTAACGCTGTCAGCCAGAAGGTTGCTTCCTTCTTTTTGTGTTGGATGTCACGTATCCCCGACTTACGCCACAGCATTGTTGCCAGATACGCAATGAAAACCGCGGCCACCGTTGTAATTCCCGCCTTGCCCGTAAGGTTGACGCGCCATCTTTGCAGCAACCTGTGAAGGGAGAAAGGGTTCACATTGTAGAGAACCGTGTGTTTAATAAACTCTCCATGGGTCAGGTAGGTGAGCGACAGCAAGGCAATGCCCCCAAGCGCTGCTCCCGCCGCGGCAAGTTGCAGCGCCTTTCGCCGATCCAGGACAAGCGCCACCAGAAAACACGCGAGGGGAGCCGCTACCATGGTCTGTTTCGTAAATACTCCGAGAACCAGCAGGATGCTTGCGAACCAGATTGCACCCTTGTAGCGCCACGACAATGTGAAGAGAAACACTCCCCCGAATGCGAAGGCGAGGGCAAGCGTATCGACACGCATCACCGTGCTCCACAGACGCTGGTTAGCGGACAAATAGCACAGCAACGCGGCAAGACCGGCGACGCTGATCGAGATCCACGTACGGGCTGTGGGCGCCGCATAAAGCACTTGTGCCAGTACGAGCAACGCGATCGCTATGGATGCCAGAGTCGATACTGCACGGCCAGCAGTTAAGAGATCCCCTGTCAGGATCGCTGCCAGTCTGGAGGCATAGTGATAAACAGGCGGATAGTGAAAGACGATGACATGGTCTTCTGTCACCGGCGCGTAGGCAGCAGCGAGACGGTCGACGTGTCCGGCCTGCCACAGGACAATGCCTTCACCATAGTCGATTTGGAATGGGTATCGTACCGTTGTCAGTGACTCCTGGAATGCCGCCACGGCCGTGAAAGCCATCACCGCCAGCAGCACGGTAAACAACGCGTTTACCGTCAACGCAGTGATTTTGTCGGGGCGTTCGTTTATTTTGGAAAGACTTATCATCCGGATTTCCTGAAACGGCCCAAACGAAAGAAACACTGCGGATTTACATTTTCCGCATTACGCAGGATGGCAAGATCTTATATGCCCGACAGGGTCGGCGCAATGCGGAATCCTCGTGCGATAACGTGGGGGTTAGAAGCGAAACACCGGGCCTACGATGACTTCGCCTTGTGAGGAAAGTTTGCCACCGATATGAATGATGCAACCTACCCCGCAGTAGGCGTCGACTTCCGGATTGACCCAGAGAGGCACCCATTGCGCCTGTGCCTTGAAACCAAGATGGCGAAACGGAAAAGCTTTCACTCCTCCGCCGATGCCAAATGAAAAACGCGAGAAGCTGACGAAGCCGGCTGTGCCGGAAATGTGGGTTACACCGACGCTGCCCATGATGTAGGGGCGAGCCCACTCCGGCCACTCAGGGACGATGTATTCGTGGGAGCAGTCCAGGTGGAATTGATCGAGAGTTACACTCTGCTTAAAGGGTGTGATGGCAGGGCCTGTTACGCGTACTTGCGTATCCTGTCTTGCCCAGCGGATCTCGACGAGGTCTTCATCGTTGAGACGCACGCCAAACGACAAAGCCTTGCTTGGGCCGGACTCCAGCACCACTTTCGAGCTCATCCCGTCAACCCCCGGTTCCGTGTGGAAGGACATGGTGGTCCGGATGCTGACCTGCGGTGTGAATTCGAAGGGCAGGACTTTAGTATCGTCATATTGAGCTGACAAAGGGCAACATCCAAAGGCGATTGCCACTCCCACCAAAGAAATCCGCCGCCAAATGGTTCTCCGTTCCCGTCTGTGCATGTTCACGATTGGATTAACTTCCTGTTCCTTCACCCTACGCGCCTGATCCTGCGCGGGGAACTGTCAGAACTGACAGGTACGACGTCAGTTCGGTGCTGACGCAGAAAGACAAGACACGAAGACTTCAGCACGCTTCGATTCGAGTCACCGACAATCCGAGTTTACGAAGATCCCCTGGAGCCTGATAGAGGCGATCGACAGAGAGTCTAATCGTTGCCGACGATCGCCCACTCTCCCGATCAGGCATTCGAAACCTGGTGGCAAATAGCCCAGGGGGGCCTAAGTTCACCTTCGCCAATGGCGTATCGCCGATGTGAACTGAAAGCACTGCCGATTCGAGAGGGCTGAACCCACTAACTACGATCTCACGTCGTGTTTCGAGACCGCCGATGGTGACATCGGCGCTCTGCATCATCCAGCAATGATTTGCTTCGGCTTCATACCATCCCTCTCCGAGAAAGGGCCAATGCTCTTCGCGAAACGGTTCGATGACGTGCGGGGCGATTCGGGTGCGGCGGCCGGCCGATTTGGCCGTCGCCCGGTCGAGTTCGGCATCATGGAACGTTTTTTTCAGCCAGAGGTTCGCCCCAGGGCATTTCAGGCACAACGGCATCAGAGACTCAAACATATCGCGGTGCTTCTCGATGAGAAACGATGTGAAAAACTGAATCTCGAAGGCGCGGTTGTATTGCATGAAGGCTCGCAGAAGGTAGACTTCGTTCCATGCGCGGCCCTCATACACCCACTCCTTCGGGTATTCGAATGGATAAAACACATCATGAAAGTGAATGTAAACACCCTCGCTTAGCAGTGGAAGGATTTTGAAGACAAGATAATTGACGTCGCTGCCGGTCTTTGCCAGATGCGAGGAATCAATGAATAGAATGTCAGAAGCCTCGAGGTCTCTGAAGACGGCATCGTCGGTGTGCTGCACCTGCTTTCCAAGAATGCGAATTCGAGTATTGTCCGATTCCTGAATCAAATCCCGGAGCAACTGGGGATATGGATCGATGAAGGTGCAGGCGATCGAATTGCCGAAGGAAAGCTCATTCGTATCCAGCATGACGCATGACGAGTATCCCGATCCGACTTCAACAATTCGTTTCGGCCGCAGGTGACGAATCATGCAGTAGAGAACGATCGCGTCGCTGTACGAATAATTTGGGTTCTCGAAAAAATAGCGACGGCCCTGTGTGGGCTGCGCAGTGAACGGCTGATCGCGGTAGTACGTCGCGAACTGCTGTAGCAGGTTGAGCTGCACCTTTTCGTTCAGATCGACGCCTCGGATCCCCGGCGGCGAAGCAAATATCTCCTCCTCATCCATTTTCAGGTGGGAAGTCGAGGGAATGGGAGAGTAGAAGTGTCCCGGGGGTTGCCAGATTCCGGGCACTTCTTGCCAGGCCGTTTGGACTCGGGTCCGAAGGGCCTGCAGTTCGCCCCTCAACTCGTTCACGTCTTTCCGCAGCACTTCGTTTTCGCGGCGTAGCAAGTCACGTCCTGCCAGAAGCCGTCGAATGGACGGAAATATACTTGCCGCATTCTCGAGATTTTTCCGGATAGATGCCATTCCAGCGAGATTGTAATTCAGCCTGAGCGTTTTCCGCCTTTTAGTGCGTCGAGCGCATATTGCTCGAAGTGCCTCCGGCGGCGGGAATGTAGCACTTGAGTGTGTAGTCCATCACCATGCGGTCTGCATTGAACCGCCAGCCGAGGGTTCGAATGGTCCGCTTCATACGACGAATCCAGCCGCGAGGCAGCCCATCTTCATCCCGTTCGTAGTAGAGCGGGATTACTTCCTCTTTGAGGACACGGTACAGGTCGTCTCCGTCACGAGCGTCATGCACATCCGTATTCGAATGCGTCCGTCCGACTCCGATGGCGAATCCATTCAGTCCGTCGTAGGCCTCCGCCCACCAACCATCAAGGATTGAAAGGTTCAGACCGCCATTCAAAACCACCTTCTGCCCGCTCGTCCCCGACGCTTCGAGCGGACGACGTGGCGTGTTCAGCCACACGTCCACGCCTTGAACAAAATGGCGGCCCACATTGATGTCGTAGTCTTCAATGAAGATGAGACGATCGGAGAGAGCACTGGATCGCATCAGTTGAGCAATCTGTTGGAGTACTGCCTTACCGGGAACATCATGCGGATGCGCCTTGCCTGCAAAGACGAATTGAACGGGCCGCTTCGGATCGTTCACCATCAGGGCGAGGTTTTCCAATTCTTTTAGGATCAGGTTTGCGCGTTTGTAGGTTGCGAATCGGCGCGCAAACCCAATCGTCAGCGCGTCCGGGCTGAGCGCCCGTCCCAATTTTTGCAGGAACTCTGGAGGTTCTTTCCGGCGTTCGGCTTGTTCAACTGCAGAACGGCGGACGAACTCCAGAAGCAGCGCCTTCAAGCTGAGATGGGTTTCCCATAGTTCGCCGTCATCGACATTTTCAATTCGCTCCCAGAGTTCGGACTCGCCGCTTCGTTCCATCCACCCGGGCCCGAGGTGACGGTCATACAGTTTGGACATCTGAGGCGCCAGCCACGTCGGAACATGGACACCATTTGTGATGTGCCCAATCGGGACGGCTTCTTCTGTTCTTCCCGGAAAGAGTCCCGTCCACATGGCACGCGATACCTGGCCATGCAGCGCAGAGACAGCATTGGCACGGCGGGACAGCTTCAATCCCAGGACCGTCATGCAAAACTCTTCATGGGGATTGTTGGGATTTTCACGGCCAAAACTCAAAAGCCGTTCCGGCGTGAGGCCGATACGGTCTCGCAACGGGCCCAGGTGTTCTTCAAAGAGCACAGGATGGAAGCGGTCATGACCGGCAGGTACCGGGGTGTGAGTGGTGAACACGACTTCCCTCGCAACTCGCGCGGCCGCTTCGTCGAAGTCGACGCCTTCCTCCTGCATCCGATCACGGATCGCTTCGAGAATCGCAAAGGCGCTGTGGCCTTCATTGAGGTGAAGGACTCCGGGCGTGAAACCCATCGCCTTGAGCGCGCGATATCCACCGACACCAAGGAGAAGTTCCTGCCGGACACGGACTCGTCCATCACCGCCATAGAGGCGCGATGTCAGATCCCGATCTTCCGGAGCATTCCCTTCGACGTTGGAATCCAACAGGAAGAGTTGCACGCGCCCCACTTTAACTCGCCAGACTTTCGCGCGAATGGAACCATTGCGCGTTTCGGTCTGAATCATGACGGGCTCGCCATTCGAGCCGATTGCCGGCTCCATCGGCGTCTCTTCAATGTTGGTGGTGAGATAGTCCTCCCATTGCCAGCCATTGACATCGAGGCGTTGACGAAAATAACCCTGGCCATAGAACAGTCCGATACCGATGAGCGGAATCCCCAGGTCTGACGCGCTTTTGATGTGATCGCCGGCAAGCACGCCCAGGCCACCGGAATAAATCGGCATGGACTCATGAAGGCCAAACTCGGCGGAGAAATACGCGACGGGGCGAGGCCGCAACGGCCCCGCATGTGTTGCGCCCCAGGTATGGTCCGCATTGACGTATTCGAGGTGGCGCCGGTACGCGTAGTTGATGCGGCTGTACAGCACCTGCTCTTCCGCACGACGCTCCAGCGTGCCGAGCGGGATCTCGCCAAGCAAGGCAATGGGATTGTGGTTGAGTTTACGCCAGCGTACTGCATCGAGATCGCGGAAGAGACTGGTCGACTCGGTATCCCAACTCCACCAGAGATTGCGGGCGAGCGACCACAGGCGTTCCTGCACGGGCGCTACGAAGCGATCGAGCATTCGCGCCTCAGTAATCACCGGCGCCACCTGTGTTGCGGCCTGAACGAGCATGCGCACTTCATCGTCGTTGAATGCCCGCGGCTTGATCGTCTGCACAACGAGTACGCCTTGCAGCACACCGCGATCGATCAAAGGCACTCCGGCAAACGACTGGTATGGATCTTCGCCGGCTTCACTGAAGTATTTGAATCGTGGATGATTCCTCGCGTGCTCGACCGCAACAGGGCGTACCTGTTCCGCCACCATACCGGCGAGGCCCTCGTGCAGTGCCAGCCTGAGGACTCCGATGCATTCGCGACGCAGCCCCAGCGTTGCTGCAAGAATCAAGTGCGCGCGATCCGGTTCCAGCAGATACGCCGAGCACACGTCTGTTTCGAACCGTCGCGCAATGAGCGCCACGACGTTCATCAGCGTTTCGGCCGGCTTGCCTTCCTCCTGCGCGAGGTCGGCGAGTTCTTCCATCGTTAACACGTAGTGCGCTGCGCGCTCGGTTTGGCTCATAGGAATATCCACCTGCAAGGCCCGGGTTGTCTGCAACGGATTGGACTGTTGGGAAGGGAGAATTTCGGCATAACCAGCCTCACTTTCAGTTCTTGCAGTCGTGACGCCGATGTCCGCCTGTGTGCTTCCGTACTGCGCTGTACGTACACCTCCACTTGTACGCGACGATGCGAAGCGACGTCAAGAGGCATCCCATACGGAACGTCTGTAGGAGGATGAAGGACGGGAGAAGGAAATTTCTTGGCAATCGGACCCCATTTCGGCGCGTCCGGGCCCCTACCATGAGGGATTTCTTTCGAAAAAGAATTTTCTTGTTGGAGAGTAGCCTGTGTTTTCAGTAATATCGTTGGGTTTTCCCTGGAGGGATGGACCTATCAGGGAAGGTTTGCTTAGAGCACAGGAGTTAACTGTTCGTGCCGACGTTTAATCAATTGGTTCGACAAGGTAGAAATAAGCCCAGGTATAAGACGAGTAGTCCAGCTCTGCAGGAGTCTCCGCAGAAAAGAGGCGTGTGTACTCGCGTATACACGCAAACGCCAAAGAAGCCGAATTCGGCCCTTCGCAAAGTTGCACGTGTGCGTCTGACCAACGGGATTGAAGTAACAACGTACATCCCTGGTATCGGCCACAATCTGCAGGAACACTCCATCGTCTTGATTCGTGGGGGTCGTGTTAAGGATTTGCCGGGCGTCCGTTACCACATTATTCGTGGAACGCTGGACGCTGCCGGGGTGGCCAATCGGAAGCAAGGCCGCTCCAAATACGGCGCTAAGCGGCCTAAGGGATAGTTCACCCCGAGAGTCCGGGGCAAACCCGGGCTGTGGGGCAACCTGAAATTCTTGCTCCGGTTTTTTTAATTTTGCTTGGATCGGTTCGCCCTTGCGGCTGAACCGGTCTTAGAGGTTTTGTATGCCCAGGAAAGCGCATATCGTCAAGCGCGAGATCGTGCCGGATCCCGTTCACGACAGCACGCTGTTATCGAAGTTTGTGAACTGCATGATGTACGGCGGCAAGAAGAGTACCGCCCAGAGGATTGTTTATGCGTCCTTCAGCATCATCCAGGAAAAGACGCAGGACGATCCAATCAAGCTGTTCAAGAAGGCCATCGAGAACGTCAAGCCTGTGCTCGAAGTGAAGTCCCGTCGCGTCGGCGGATCCACGTATCAGGTCCCCGTCGAGGTGAGTCCAACCCGGCGGACTTCTCTTAGTATCCGCTGGCTCCTTCTGTATTCCCGGGCTCGTGGCGAGAAATCCATGGAGGAAAAGTTGGCGGGCGAATTGATCGATGCCGCCAATAATCGGGGTAACTCCATAAAAAAGAAGGAAGACACGCACCGGATGGCGGAGGCGAACAAGGCCTTTGCACACTATCGCTGGTAGGGAAGATTTAGTCGAAGATATGCCTCGCACTGTAGCACTCGAAAAGTCGCGGAACATCGGCATCATGGCGCACATTGATGCCGGTAAAACCACGACCACGGAACGCATCCTCTACTACACCGGAATCAACTACAAGATCGGTGAAGTTCATGAGGGTACGGCGACGATGGACTGGATGGAACAGGAGCAGGAGCGCGGAATCACCATTACCTCCGCGGCGACTACCTGCACCTGGAAGAATCACCGCATCAATATCATCGATACGCCGGGGCACGTGGATTTCACTGCTGAAGTCGAGCGATCGTTGCGAGTTCTGGATGGTGCGGTCGCGGTTTTTTGCGCCGTCGGTGGGGTCGAACCTCAGTCCGAAACCGTGTGGCGCCAGGCGGACAAATACGGTGTGCCGCGCATAGCGTTCGTTAACAAGATGGACCGGCCAGGGGCCGACTTTCAGCGCGTACTCGATATGATGCGGGCTCGCCTTCACGCAAAGCCGGTTGCCATCCAGTATCCGCTGGGAAAGGAAGAGACTTTCCGCGGGGTTATCGATTTGATCGAGAACAAGGCCGTCGTATTCCATGACGCCACGATGGGTTCCGAGTTCAGCGTTGAGGAAGTGCCGGCAGAATTTAAGGGTATCGTCCACGAGTACCGTGAAAAGTTGATCGAGGCCGCTTCCGAAGTCGATGAGCACCTGATGGAGAAGTACGTCGGCGGCGAGCCGATCTCCAATGAGGAGTTGATGGCTGCGATCCGGAAGGCGACGATTGCCATCAAGCTGACGCCGGTTATTTGCGGTTCCGCATTCAAAAACAAAGGCGTGCAGCAGTTGCTCGATAGCGTGGTGTATTATCTGCCGTCGCCTATCGATATTCCCTCTATTGAGGGAACAAACCCTGGAAATTCAAAGCCCGAAATTCGAAAGGCCGATGACAAGGAGCCCTTTTCCGGCTTGGTCTTCAAGATCATGACCGATCCTTTCGTCGGGCAGTTGGCGTTCTTCCGGGTCTATTCAGGGAGTCTCAATTCGGGCGCGTACGTTTACAACTCGACCAAGCAGCGCCGTGAACGCGTCGGCCGCCTCCTGAAGATGCACGCGAACAAGCGTGAGGAAATAAAGGACGTCATGGCGGGTGACATTGCTGCCGCTGTAGGCCTCCGCGATGTCACGACCGGCGACACGATTTGCGACGAGCAGAAGCAGGTTCTTCTGGAATCTATGGACTTTCCGGAGCCGGTGATTTCGGTGGCAATCGAGCCTAAAACGAAAGCCGATCAGGAAAAGATGGGCGTCGCTCTCGGCAAACTCGCCCAGGAAGACCCCACGTTCAAGATCCACACGGATACCGATACGAATCAAACCATCATTTCGGGTATGGGTGAGTTACACCTGGAAATCATCGTTGACCGCATGATGCGCGAGTTTAACGTCGGTGCGAATGTCGGTAAGCCGCAGGTTGCGTATAAGGAGACGATTCGAAAGAAGGCCGATGCTGAAGGAAAGTACATCCGGCAGACCGGTGGTCGTGGCCAGTACGGACACGTCAAAATTACGGTCGAGCCGAGTGAGGTCGGTGCGGGGTTCGTTTTCAAAAACGATATCGTCGGCGGCGCGATTCCGAGGGAATACATCAAGCCGGTCGAGCAGGGAATTCGCGAGGCAATGAGCAATGGCGTCCTTGCGGGTTATGAAGTGAAGGACGTCAAAATCAGTCTCTATGACGGGTCCTACCACGAGGTAGACTCTTCGGAAATCGCGTTCAAGATCGCCGGCTCCATGGCCTTCAAGGAAGGTTGCAAGAAAGCCAGTCCTGCGTTGCTGGAGCCGGTAATGAAGGTTGAAGTCGTCTTGCCTGAAGAATACATGGGCGACGTGATCGGCGATTTGAACTCGCGACGCGGCCGAATTGAGGGCATGGAAGCGCGGCCGGGTACGCAGATCATCAAGTCGTTTGTTCCGCTGGCGATGATGTTCGGTTATGCGACGGATCTTCGTTCGCGGACGCAGGGCCGCGCAACATATACGATGCATTTTTCACACTATGAGGAAGTGCCCAAGCAGATTGCTGACGAAATCGTCGCAAAAGCGCAGGGACAGGGCGAGAAAACCGCTTAACTGCTGACATCGGAGAGAAGGTATGGCGAAAGAGAAGTTTGACAGGTCGAAACCGCACGTGAACGTGGGAACGATCGGACACATCGATCACGGGAAGACAACGCTGACGGCGGTGATCACAAAGGTGTTGTCCAAGCACAACCCGAAGAACAAGTACCGGTCGTTTGACTCGATCGACAATGCTCCCGAAGAGAAGGCGCGGGGCATCACGATCGCAACGGCGCACGTGGAGTACGAGACAGCCAAGCGGCACTATGCGCACGTGGACTGCCCGGGGCATGCCGACTACATCAAGAACATGATCACGGGAGCGGCGCAGATGGACGGGGCGATCCTGGTGGTGGCGGCGACCGATGGGCCGATGCCGCAGACGCGCGAGCACATTCTGCTGGCGCGGCAGGTGGGCGTGCCCTACATGGTGGTGTTTCTGAACAAGTGCGATGCGGTGGAAGATCCGGAGTTGCTGGACCTGGTGGAGCTGGAAGTGCGCGACCTGCTGAAGAGCTATGGGTTCCCGGGCGATGAAGTGCCGGTGATTCGCGGATCGGCTCTGGAAGCGATGAACGACGATCCGAAGTGGACGGCCAAGATCGATGAGCTGATGGAAGCGGTCGACAGTTACATCCCGATCCCGGAGCGGGTGACGGATAAGCCGTTCCTGATGCCGATCGAAGACATTTTCTCGATTTCGGGAAGAGGGACGGTGGTGACGGGAAGAATCGAGCGCGGGATCGTGAAGGTGGGCGAGGAAATGGAGATCGTGGGGTTCACGCCGACGGCGAAGACGGTGATCACGGGCGTGGAAATGTTCAAGAAGCTGCTGGATGAAGGGCGAGCGGGAGACAACGTGGGGTTGCTGCTGCGCGGGACGAAGAAGGAAGAAGTCGAGCGGGGGCAGGTCATCGCCAAGCCGGGATCGATCAAGCCGCACACGAAGTACAAGGCCGAGGTGTACGTGCTGACGAAGGAAGAAGGAGGGCGGCATACGCCGTTCTTCAAGGGGTACCGGCCGCAGTTTTATTTCCGGACAACGGATGTGACGGGAACGGCGGAGTTGCCGACGGGTGTGGAGATGGTGATGCCGGGCGACAACGTCGCGTTGGAGATCACGCTGATCACGCCGGTGGCGCTGGAGAAGGGGTTGCGGTTTGCTATTCGCGAAGGCGGCCGTACGGTCGGAGCCGGTACTGTCGCGGAGATCATTGAGTAAAAAAATCATGCTCAACGAAAAGATTCGAATTCGATTGAAAGCTTACGATTCCAGGGTGCTCGACCAGTCGGCGACCGAGATTGTCGATACGGCGAAGCGCACGGGCGCTCGCGTGGCCGGCCCGATTCCACTGCCGACTGTCATCAATAAATTCACAGTGCTGCGATCGCCGCATACGGACAAGAAGTCGCGCGAGCAGTTCGAGATTCGGACGCACAAGAGGCTGCTCGATATCCTTGAGCCGACTCCGCAGACCGTGGACGCGCTCATGAAGCTGGACCTGCCTGCCGGCGTCGACGTCGAGATCAAGGCCTTCGGAAGAGAGCACTCAAAATGATTAGCGGACTCATAGGCAAGAAAGTCGGCATGACGCAGATTATCCAGACAGACGGGACGGTTGTTCCTGTCACGGTGGTTCAGGCCGGGCCGTGCGTTGTCGTGCAGAAGAAGACTGTGGACAAAGATGGCTACGAAGCTATCCAGCTCGGCTTTGTAGAGTTCATCAAGCCAAAACGAGTCACAAAGGGAATGACCGGTCATTTCAAAAAGGCCGGGGCAGCCCCTGTTCGCGTGCTGCGCGAGATGCGCGTCGAGGGTGAAGACAGTCCAAAGGCGGGAGACAAGGTTCTCTGTGACATCTTCGCGGCTCAAGAGCGCGTTCACGTCATTGGCACCAGCAAGGGCCGCGGGTTTGCGGGACTCATCAAGAGGCATCATTTCCGCGGCGGCCGGGCCAGTCACGGATCCATGTTTCACCGCGCGCCCGGATCGATCGGCGCATCGGCTTTCCCGTCGCGGGTCATCAAGGGAATGCGGATGGCGGGACACCTGGGCAATGCGCGGGTAACAGTTCGCAACGTGCGCGTTGAACGCGTGGATCAGGAAAACAATCTCCTCTATCTGCGCGGAGCAGTGCCGGGACCAGCGGGCGGATATCTCGTCCTGGAGAAGTCGGGGCGGTAATATGGCGACAGTAGATATCAAGAATCTGAAAAACGAAGTAGTTGGTAAGCTGGATCTCTCAGACGACGTATTCAGCGGGCCTGTGAATGAAGGTTTGCTTTACGACGCAGTAAAGCAATACCTGGCGAGTCAGCGTGCCGGTACGCACCAAACGAAAACCCGTAAGGACGTTTCCGGAAGCGGAAAAAAGCCGTGGAGGCAGAAGGGAACCGGTCGCGCCCGTGTCGGCGAAATCCGGAATCCGCTATGGCGGAAAGGTGGTACGGTCTTCGGCCCTCAGCCAAGAGACTACTCCTACCACCTGCCCAAGAAGATGTTCCGCGCTGCTCTCCGTTCTGCTCTCGCACTCAAGCTCAAAGAAAACCAGCTTAATATCGTCGACGCGTTTTCCCTCCCGGACCACAAGACCAAGGCGTTAGCGCAGGCACTCACCGGTCTGGGGTTCAAGCGGCAAGTTCTCGTTATCGATAATCAAACAAACGAGAACCTGTGGCGCGCGGCTCGCAATATGGAAGAAGTTAGCCTGATCCCCAATTTGCAGGTAACGCCTTATCACCTGCTGAACGCCCGGCATGTGGTCTTTTCGAAGTCGGCGATTCAAGCTTTGGAGGAGGTGCTGAAGAAATGAGCACCCATTTTGATGTCATCGTTCGTCCGGTTATCACCGAGAAGGGTCTCACGCTAAAGGAAGACGATCGGACGTTATGTTTCGAAGTATCCGACGGCGCCAGTAAGAAGCAGATTCAGGAAGCAATCGAGCGCATTTTCAAAGTGAAGGTTCAGCAGGTGCGCACGATGAACGTGCCCGGCAAGATGCGTCGTCGCGGCCGCTACACGGGCTATCGTCCGGACTGGAAGAAGGCCTACGTGACGCTTCGTGAAGGCGAAAAAATGATCGAGTACGGGGAGAACTTCTGATGGCTATCAAGAGTTTCAGGCCGAAGACCCATTCGCTCCGTTTCAAGACAGTGCTGGATTACAACCAGGAGTTGACGACCGACGAGCCGTACAAGCCACTTCTTGAAGCAAAGAACCGTATTGATGGACGCAACAGTTATGGACGGCTCGCCGTTCGGCATCGCGGTGGCGGCAACAAGAAGCACTATCGCATGATCGACTTCAAACGCGACAAGGCAGGGATCCCGGCCAAGGTCGAGACGATTGAATACGATCCAAACCGATCCGCGTTCATCGCGCTGCTCAGCTATGCGGATGGCGAGCGCCGTTATATTTTGCAGCCTTCTGGATTGAAAGTCGGCATGTCCGTTGTTTCCGGTGTGGATGCGGACATCCTGGTGGGCAACGCGCTTCCGCTGAAAAACATTCCGCTGGGCACCACCGTTCATAACATCGAGCTTCGCCCCGGGAAGGGCGCGCAGATGGCGCGCAGTGCCGGCGCGGGAGCTCAGCTTGTTGCGAAGGAAGGTGCGTACGCCCATGTGAAGCTGCCATCCGGCGAGGTCCGGCTGGTGAATGTGAACTGTATGGCGACGATCGGACAGGTCGGCAATCTGGATCACGAAAACATCACGCTCGGCAAAGCCGGACGAGTTCGTCATATGGGTATTCGCCCGACGGTTCGCGGCGTCGTGATGAATCCCGTGGATCATCCGCATGGCGGTGGCGAGGGGCGCGTCAAGGGGTACCATCCGATGACGCCGTGGGGCAAGCCGACGCTGGGATACAAGACTCGCAATAACAAGCGCACCGACAAGTTCATCGTGAAGAGGAAGACGAAATAGCATGGCACGCTCAGTCAAAAAGGGACCCTTTATCGATGCGCCGCTGCTGAAAGCCATTACGGCCATGAATGCGGCGAACGAGCGCAAGGTTTACAAAACGTGGTCGCGCCGCTCAACGATCACGCCGGAGATGGTCGGACACACGATCGCCGTTCACAACGGCAAGAAGTTCATTCCTGTGTATGTGACCGAGAACATGGTCGGCCACAAACTTGGAGAGTTCGCGCCGACGCGACAGTTCAAGGGACACAGCGCCAGCGGCTCGAAGGACAAGGCTGTCGGTCCGGCGGCAGGACCAGCGCCCTCGGCGCCACCCGCCGCGAAGGCATAGAGGAGGACGCGTGATAAGCAAAGCTTCAGGCCGATTTATCCCAATGTCGCCCCAGAAGGCGCGCCTTGTCGTGGACTTGATCCGCGGAAAGAACGTTAATGAGGCGTTGATGACGCTGAGGTTTACGAACAAACGCGCAACCAGCGAGATTGAAAAGGTTGTGCGCTCCGCAGTCGCCAATGCCAGTCAGAAATCCGAGGCTGTTGACGTGGACAATCTGTTCGTAGAGACGGCATTCATCAACGAGGGCCCGCGGCAGAAGCGCATTCGTCCGGCACCGATGGGCCGGGCGTACCGCTATCAGCGCCGGAGCTGCCATATCACGATTGAACTCGAAGAGAGGAAATAATGGGCCAAAAGACACATCCATATGGCTTCCGGCTCGGAGTAACGAAGCCCTGGCGGTCACGATGGTTTGCCAAGCGTGACTACTCCCGGCTACTTCATGAGGACCTGAAGCTTAAGCGGGACCTCAAGGCACAGCTCCAACACGCAGGGGTGGCCAGCATCGAGGTCGAGCGGATGGCCAACAAGCTTCGCATCACGATCTACACTTCGCGGCCTGGCATCATCATCGGCCGCAAGGGAGCAGAGATTGACAAGCTCAAGGTCGATATTCAGAAGCGTACGAATCGCGAAGTCTATATCAACATCCAGGAGATCCATCGTCCGGAACTTGATGCTCAGCTTGTCGCGGAGTCGATCGCGATGCAGCTCGAGAAACGCATCGCCTTCCGGCGCGCGATGCGAAAGTCCGTCGATTCCGCGCTGCGGTTCGGCGCCAAGGGAATCAAGGTTCGTGTCAGTGGACGTTTGAACGGCGCTGAAATCGCGCGTTCTGAATGGTATCTGCAGGGCCGGCTTCCGCTGCACACGCTGCGCGCGGACGTCGACTACGGTTTCGCCCAGGCCTATACAACTTACGGCGTGATTGGCGTGAAATGCTGGATTTATAAGGGTGAGATTCTGCCGAACCGCGCTCCGCAGGGGCCGGCTGCGGCACGCGTCTAGAGGCCCGACGCTAAACGAGGTTTGATCTTATGTTGATGCCAAAGAAAGTGAAGTACCGCAAGCAGCAGCGCGGACGCATGCGCGGCAAGGCGTGGCGGGGCTCGACGCTCGAGTTCGGGGACTATGGGTTGAAGGTTCTTGATGCCGGATGGATTACCGATCGGCAGATTGAAGCGGGCCGTATCGCCATCACTCGTTTCGTCAAGCGCGGGGGCAAGGTGTGGATTCGAATTTTCCCCGACAAGCCTGTAACGAAGAAGCCCGCGGAAACGCGAATGGGCAAGGGAAAGGGCGCTCCCGAGTACTGGGTTGCGGTGGTTCGGCCTGGTCGAATCATTTACGAAATGGAAGGTGTGCCCGAATCTGTTGCGCGTGAGGCGATGAAACTGGCTGCAGCCAAGCTGTCGCTGCATACGAAGTTCGTTATGCGCCTCGAGAAGGCAGGACACGCATGAAATCCAGTGATCAGGTCAAGAAACTTCGGGACATGTCGGCGGATGAACTGGCTACGCAGTCGGCGGACATGCGCGAACAACTTTTCAAATTGCGCTTTCAGTGGGTCATGGGACAAACGGAAGCCCTGAAACAGATCCGGGAGCTGCGCAAACAGCGGGCGCGGTTGGAGACAATCGTTCGCGAGAAGGCAAAAGGAAAATAACGAAATGGCTGACGAGACAGCAACGACAGAGAAGACGACCCGTCACCACCAGGAAAAGATCGGGGTTGTGACCAGCGCAAAGATGCAGAAAACGATCGTCGTGGAAGTACGACGGCGTGTGGCGCATCCGGTCTACAAGCGGATCGTGACAAAGCGTTCGAAGTTCATGGCGCACGATGAGCACCGAAAGGCGAAGGAAGGCGATATGGTGCGCATCGTTGAGGCCCGGCCCCTCAGCAAGAGGAAGCGCTGGGTGTTGAAGGAAGTTGTTCGGGCAGCCACGATAGCCGCGGCATTGCCGGCGAGCGCGCAGTAGGTTTGAGGTAAGGAGATCCATTATGCCCGTTCAGATGAGAACGATCCTCGAGGTTGCAGACAACTCGGGCGCCAGGAGGCTGTCGTGCATTCTGCCCCTCGGCGGATCGACAGGATTGAAAGCGGGGCTCGGCGATATCATTACCGCCTCCGTCAAGGAAGCGAGTCCGGACAGCAACGTGAAAAAGGGATCCGTTGTGAAGTGCGTCATCGTGCGGACCCGAAAGGAAACACGACGGAAGGACGGCTCGTACATCCGATTCGATGAAAACGCCGCAGTGCTGATCAACGATGACCACGAACCCATCGGGACCCGCGTTTTCGGACCCGTAGCCCGCGAACTGCGCGACAAGAAGTTCATGAAAATTGTTTCGCTCGCGCCGGAGGTGATCTAATGCCGACACTTCCTCCAATCAAGAAGAATGATCAGGTTTATGTTCTCAGCGGCAAAGATCGCGGGAAGACGGGCCGGGTTCTGATTGTCAAACCGGCAGAAGGCAAGATCGTCGTCGAAGGCGTACAGATGATCAAACGCCATACGCGAGCCAATCCCCAACGCAACATCAAAGGGGGAATCGTGGAAAAGGAATCGCCTATCAACCTTTCCAACGTTGCTCTGGTCTGCAAGAACTGCGGGAAGCACACGCGGATCAAGCACCAGGTCCTTGGGGATGACAGGCACGTGCGTATCTGTAAGAAGTGCGGAAGCACGATCGAGTAGCAGCGAGGCATCACTGTGAGCAAGAAAGAGCCAAAACAGAAAAAGGAAAAGAAGGGCGACGCGCCGGCCCCCGATGCAGCCGCTCCAAAGGCTGCCAAGCCCAAAGGGCCGTCGGAACCCAGTCGCATGCGAGTCCGGTATTCAAAAGAAATTGTGCCGGCTTTGATGAAGCACTTCAGCTACACCAACATCATGGCCGTTCCCAAGCTCGAGAAGATTGTCGTCAATATGGGACTCGGTGAAGCCATCGCGAACGCCAAGATCATGGACGTGGCTGTCGATGAACTGGGACGAATCACTGGCCAGCGGGCCGTAGTCACACGCGCCAAGAAGTCGATCGCGAACTTCAAACTGCGCCAGAACATGCCGATCGGCGCGGCCGTGACACTGCGCGGCGACAGAATGTATGAATTTCTCGACCGCCTTGTGAGCATTGTGTTACCTCGAGTTCGTGACTTCCGGGGTGTCTCGACGCGGTCGTTCGACGGAAGAGGGAATTACACAATGGGGCTGCGGGATCAGCTGATCTTCCCGGAAATTTCCTATGAGAAGGTCGACAAGATCCGTGGCATGAACGTGACGATTGTCACAACCGCGCGGACGGATGATGAAGCGCGTGAGTTGCTCAAGCAGCTTGGGATGCCTTTTAGACAGTAATGAGTTTTAAGTAATGAGTTTTGAGCTAAGGCAACTCACAAACTCATAACTAACTTGAGGAGTAAAGAATGGCTCGAACTTCGGCAATTGCGAAGGAAGCATCGAAAAAGAAATACGCCGTGCGCTATCACAGCCGCTGTAAACGTTGCGGCAGGCCGCGGGGCTTTTTGAGAAAATTTAGTCTGTGCCGTATTTGTTTCCGGCAGTTGTCGCTCGCGGGGGAAGTCCCCGGGGTCATTAAGTCGAGCTGGTAGGACATCGAGAGGAACCATGACCGATCCCATTGCAGACATGCTGACCCGACTCCGGAACGCCGTCCAGGCGAAGCACGCGAAAGTGGATATGCCCGCTTCGCGGTTGAAAGCCGAGATTGCGCGGATCCTTAAAGAGGAAGGTTACATTTCTCACTACAAGACCGCTGAGGATGGAAGCCGCAGTTATCTGACTGTATTTTTGAAGTACGGCCCCAAGGGTGAGCGGGTCATCACGAACATCGAACGCGTCAGCCGGCCCGGTTGCCGCGTCTATGTATCGGGCTCAAAAATCCCCAGGGTGCTCGGCGGTCTCGGAATCAACATCGTCACGACGTCACGCGGAGTCATGACCGGTAAAGAAGCCCGCAAGCAGGGCTTTGGCGGCGAGTTGCTCTGCAACGTTTACTGAGGAGGAAGGGAATGTCGCGAATTGGAAAGAAACCCGTACCCCTTCCGGATAAGGTGAAGGTCGAAATCAAGCCGGACTCCGTTGTTGTGACCGGCCCCAAGGGCAGCGTCACCAACGTTATTCCTCCGGGGATTCGCTGGGAGAAGAAAGACAAGGAACTTGTGGCCATTCGACAGGATGATTCTGGTCCTCAGAGGGCGTTTCATGGTCTGGCGCGGGCGCTTGTTGCAAATGCGGTGCGAGGGGTGACAGAAGGCTTCACGCGCGAACTCGATATCGTTGGCGTCGGTTATCGTTGCGAAGCAAAGAAGACTTCTATCGTGTTCAGTCTGGGTTTCTCGCACCCCATCGAGTATCCGCTGCCTCCCGGCATCAGTGCGACAGTGGACAAGCAGACGCACCTGGTGCTGACCGGAGTAGACAGGCAACTGCTGGGACAGGTTGCGGCAAATATTCGCTCGTTGAAGAAGCCTGATCCTTACAAGCAGAAGGGTATCCGTTACACGAACGAGCGGCTGAAGAAGAAGGCTGGAAAGGCTGGAGGTAAGTAGTCATGCCGAAAGGCGATGCCAACGAAGTAAGACTTCGGATTCACGAAAGAATCCGCAAGCATTTGAGCGGAACCGATGCTCGTCCGCGGCTGTGTGTTTTTCGTAGCAACAAGCACATTTACGCGCAGATCGTCGACGATTCCAATGGCCGTACCCTGGTCGCTGCTTCGACGCTGGATCCCGATGCCAAGGGCGGCAAGGGAGGCGGTAATATCGCTGCGGCCAAAACAGTTGGTAAGATTGTCGCAAAGCGCGCACAGGATAAAGGCATTCAGGCTGTTCTTTTCGATCGTGGCGGATATATCTATCACGGCAGAGTCAAGGCTCTTGCCGACGCGGCACGTGAAGCCGGCCTGAAATTCTGAGGGAGTTTCCATTGATCAATCAACGTATCGATCCATCGCAGCTTCAGTTAAAAGATACTGTCGTGGCCATCAACCGCGTCACCAAAGTGGTGAAGGGCGGCAAGAATCTAAGCTTCAGCGCGCTGGTTGTCGTCGGTGACGAAGGCGGCCATGTCGGGTTCGGCAGCGGTAAAGCCAAGGAAGTTCCTCAGGCCATCCGCAAGGCCATCGAAGCGGCGAAGAAAAACATGATTGCGGTTCCATTGACGAACAACACGATTCCTCATCAGGTCCTTGGCCTGTTTGGCGCGGGCCGTGTGCTTCTGAAACCAGCCGTCGAAGGTACGGGAATCATTGCCGGCGGTGCTGTGCGAGCCGTTATGCAAGCCGCCGGGGTTTCAAATGTGTTGACGAAATCGATTGGGACGTCGAATCCGCACAACGTCATTAAGGCAACATTCGAAGGGTTGAGGAGCCTCCGGAATCCGAGTGAGGTTGCGCGGCTTCGCGATAAGCCCCTTGAAGAGATCATGGGATAGACCTATGGCAGAAACGAAGAACAATAAGACGGCAGCAACCTCTTCAAAGATCAAAGTTCAGTACTACCGGAGCGCGATTGGCTTCAATGTCCATCAGAAGCTCATCATCAAAGGACTGGGGTTCGGAAAGCTGAATTCGACCCGTGAGGTCATCGACACGCCGGCGATTCGGGGAATGATCGCCAAAGTGCCGCATCTCGTAAGAATTGTGGAGTAAAACCAATGGCGAGCGGAATCCATACCGTCAGTCCTAATAGAGGAGCAACCCATAAGCGCAAGCGCATCGGACGTGGTCCCGGCAGCGGCCATGGCAAGACCGCCACTCGCGGAAACAAGGGCCAATGGTCCCGCTCCGGAACGTCTCAGAAGCGCGGCTTCGAAGGCGGCCAGATGCCCTTGCATCGCCGTATTCCGAAGCGCGGTTTCACGAATGCACCTTTTGCAAAAGAACACACGGAAGTCAACGTCAGTGATCTGGCGCGTTTCGACAGCGGCGCAAAAGTTGGTCCCCAGGAAATTGTCGCGGCGGGCCTTGCTCGAAAAATCGCCAAGCACGGTTTGCGGGTGCTTGGGGATGGACAAATTGATCGCGCGCTGCACGTCTCGGCGCATTATTTTACGGCGTCTGCGCGGGAGAAAATCACAAAGGCTGGTGGAACGGCTGAGGTAATCACTTCGTGATTCAAGCTCTACAAAATATCTGGAACGTACCGGAGCTGAAGAAGCGCATTCTCTACATGCTCGGGCTCCTGGCGGTCTACCGAATCGGCGCCTACATTCCGATTCCGTTCATCGATCCTCTCGCGCTCCAGCAGTGGTTCAATCAGAATTCGACGGGAGTGCTGGGCTTTCTGGATCTGTTTTCCGGAGGCAGTCTCCGGCGGTTGACCGTTTTCGCGCTGGGGATCATGCCCTACATCACGGCATCGATCATCCTCCAACTCCTTACCGTAGTCTGGCCTTACCTGGAGAAGCTATCGAAAGAAGGTGAGCTGGGGCGTCGAAAGATCACGACCTACACGAGATACTTGACCGTAGTCCTTTCCGCGATCCAGTCCGCGACGATGGCGCTGGCGTTTCAGAGGACAGCCGGCATCGTGACGCACCCCGGACCAGGGTTCATTCTGATGACAATGATCACGCTGACGTCGGGTACAGCGTTCATCATGTGGCTGGGAGAACAGATCACCGAGCGGGGAATCGGCAATGGTATGTCGCTGATCATCTTTGCCGGCATCGTCGTGCGCTTGCCCAGCGCGATCTACGAAATCTATACGAAGGTCGCCAATCAGGATTGGTCGCCTCTGGTTGTCCTCGTGATCATCGCTGTCATTGTCGCCATCGTTGCGTTTGTCGTCCTGGTGGAACGCGGCCAAAGACGTATCACGGTGCAGTATGCCAAGCGTGTTGTGGGGCGTCGGGTCCTGGGCGGACAGTCCACGCACCTGCCGCTTAAAGTCAACACGAGCGGTGTCATCCCGGTCATTTTTGCCTCTTCTGTCCTGGCATTCCCGCAAACAATCGGAACGATGTTTCCAAACAGCCGGTTTTCCCTGTGGGTGCAAGACAATTTGGCAAACGGGGACCCGTTGTATAACCTCCTTTATCTCGGTGGAATCATCTTCTTCAGCTATTTCTATACGTCTATTATCTTCAATCCGAATGAAATCGCTGACAACATGCGGAAATACGGTGGTTTCATTCCGGGAATCCGGCCAGGAAAGCGCACAGCAGAATACGTCAACGACATCCTTACCCGGATAACCCTCGTGGGTGGCCTCTACCTTGCCTTCGTTGCGCTAATCCCGGAACTGATGTACACGGGCTTCCATGTTCAGGAGCTCCCATGGATTGGGCCTTCCCTTGATGCCATCCTGCCGTCGTTCTTGACGCAGGGACTTGGCCTCCAAGTTTTGGGCGGCATTTTCGGCGGAACCTCACTGCTAATTCTCGTTGGCGTGGCGATGGACACGGTCCAGATGGTCGAATCGCAGTTGATTATGCGTCACTATGATGGCTTCCTGAAGAAGGGTCGGATTCGGGGGAGGCGTGGTTAATGGGGCGTAACGTTCTGATACTCCTCGGTTATCCCGGTGCCGGGAAGGGAACGCAAGCGAAAGAAGTCATGCGTCGGCTGTGCATCCCTCAGATCTCCACTGGAGATATGCTTCGCGAGGAAATCAAACGTAAAAGCGCCTACGGCAAAGCAGCCCAGGAGCTGATGGCTGCCGGAAGATTTGTGGACGACGAGATCGTCGATGCGATTGTTGCCGGAAGAATCCGTCGCGACGATTGCCGAAAAGGGTTTATTCTGGATGGTTATCCGAGGACCGTGGCTCAGGCTGAGACCTTCTCCCGAGGGATGAGGACCGATGATCGCCTGTGGGTGATCGAAATTTCCGCGGACCCGGAACATGTGATGTCGAGGTTGCTCGGGCGCCTTATGTGCCCGAATTCGGACTGCACGCAGATCTATAACGTGCACAGCCGAGCTCCCAAGGTCGAGGGTTTCTGTGACAAGTGCGGATCGGCGCTGGTTCACCGGCCGGATGACGTAATGGAGAAGATCCAGGAGCGCTTTGTCCACTATCGCGCGAAGACCGATCCCCTTGTGGAGTACTACAAGAATACGGGACGCTTTCGCCAGATCGACGGCCGTCCGGCGGCCGCCGAAGTCACGCGCCAGCTGATGGCGCTGATCGACAGCGAAGATTTGGAGGGCGATATGGCGCAGCCCGTAGCTAAGTTGAGGAAAGGATACATTGCCTAAGGAAGATGCAATTGAAGTCATCGCGACGGTGATCGAGCCGCTGCCGAATGCCATGTTTCGCGTGGAGCTTGAGAACAAGCATCAGGTGCTGGCGCACATTTCGGGAAAGATGCGCAAGAATTTCATCCGCATTCTGCCCGGCGACAAAGTTCAAGTGGAGTTATCGCCCTATGATCTGACAAGAGGGCGAATTACGTATCGTTTCAAGTAGGAAGTCTTTATGAAAGTAAGAGCGTCTGTTAAGAAAATTTGTGACAAGTGCAAGATCGTGCACCGCAAGGGCGTGGTTCGCGTGATCTGCGTCAACACGAAACACAAACAGCGTCAAGGGTAGCGGGAGGTTCGGGATGGCACGTATCGCAGGTGTGGATCTTCCACCGAACAAGCGTGTGGAAATCGCGTTGACATACATCTATGGGATCGGCCGCACGCAGTCGGCAAAGATTCTGAAAGAAGCGGCAATTAATTTCGACACAAAAGTTCGCGAGCTGAATGATGACGAGATTAACAAGATCCGAAAGCTGATCGAAGAGCAGCATGAAGTGGAAGGAGATCTGCGCAAGGATATTTCCTTCAACATCAAGCGGCTTATGGAAATCGGTTCCTATCGTGGACTCCGTCATCGCCGTGGCTTGCCCGTGCGTGGGCAGCGTACTCATACCAATGCGCGCACGCGCAAAGGGCCTCGACGCGGGGCTGTCGCCGTCAAACGCAAGGCCACGTCAAAAACTTAAGGAGTTCGAAGAATGGCTCAGCCAAAAAAGAAGGGCGCAAAGAAGAAGGAAAAGAGGATCGTACCCTCGGGAACCGCTTACGTTCTGGCTTCCTTCAACAATACGGTCGTCACGATTACCGACCTCGAAGGAAACGTCGTGTGCTGGTCCAGCGCCGGCGCGCTGGGATTCAAAGGGTCGCGCAAGGGAACGCCGTTCGCTGCACAGCAGGCTGCTTCGACGGCGGCAACCCGCGCCCGGGAAGCAGGAATGCGCACGCTGGAAGTCAACGTCAAGGGACCCGGTTCGGGGCGCGACTCTGCGATCCGAGCGCTTCAGACCGCCGGTTTGGAAATCCGCGCTATCCGAGACACCACGCCGATTCCGCACAACGGATGCCGGCCGCCGAAGAGACGACGCGTTTAAGAAGTTTTCAAGGAGACTGCATTGGCTAGATACATAGGACCTGTTTGCCGGCTTTGCCGGAGAGAAGGCATGAAACTGTTCCTCAAGGGGGAACGCTGCTTTAAACCGTCCTGCGCCATCGAGAAGCGCAATTTTCAGCCGGGCCAGCATGGACGGGATCGCAAGGCCAAGATTGTAGGGTATGGCCTCCAGTTGCGGGAAAAGCAGAAAGTCAAAAGAATGTATGGCGTGCTGGAGGGCCAGTTCCGCACCTACTTCGAGAAAGCCGCTCGCCAGAAGGGCGTCACGGGTGATCACCTGCTGGCCCAGCTCGAGCGCCGCCTCGATAACGTTGTCGTGCGGCTGGGATTCGCGTCCACTCACAATCAGGCACGCCAGCTCGTTCGTCACGGTCATGTCCACGTGAACGGCAAGAAAGTGAACGTCCCTTCATTCCAGGTCAACGTTGGCCACGAGATCGCCGTGAAGGAGAAGATGAAGAAGAACGTTCAGGTTGTCGGCTCGCTCGAGCTCGCCGGAGGGCGTGGTACGCCCCATTGGCTCGAAGTCAGCGCTGAGACAGCTACCGGAAGAGTTTTGAGCCTGCCCAAGCGGGAAGACATCAACCTTCCGATCCAGGAACGCATGATCGTGGAACTGTATTCGAAATAATAAACTCGGGAGATCCAAAAGATGCTTTGGAAAGGTTTCCAAAAACCTAAGAGATTAATCGTTAATGGCGAGGCCACCGACCGCTATGCAGCATTTTCTGCTCAGCCGTTCGAGCGCGGGTTCGGCACGACAATCGGGAATGCATTGCGCCGTGTCCTGCTGTCCTCAATCGAGGGGGCAGCCATCACAGCGGTAAATATTCAGGGCGTTCTGCACGAGTTTTCCTCCATTCCAGGAGTCGTTGAAGACGCGACAGACGTCATCCTGAATCTCAAGCAGATCCCTTTGAAACTGCATGGTGAGGGGCCCAAGCTTATCTACCTCAAGGGAACCGAGCCTGGCCGATACACCTCCGCCAACATCGAGCATGACGCCGATATAGAGATTCTCGATAAGGACATCTACATTGCCACCGTCAGTGAAGGTGGATCGCTTCAGATCGAAATGCGCGTTGAGAACGGTCGCGGATACATTTCCGCCGATCGAAACTTTGATGAAGAACTCGGTATCGGTTACATCCCTGTGGATTCGGTCCACTCACCCGTCAAAAAGGTGAACTACTTTGTTGAGGCCGCGCGTTTGGGGCAGGTGACCGATTATGACAAACTCACGATCGAAATCTGGACCAACGGGTCGATTACCCCGCAGGATTCTCTCGGTCTGGGAGCAAAGCTCCTGAAAGACCACATGCAGATCTTCATTCAGTTCGAAGAGAAGACGGAACCCACCGAGGAAGTTCAGGAAATAAGGCACGATGCTGTTATAGAGCACCTGAACAAATCCGTGGACGAGCTCGAGCTTTCAGTGCGTTCCTACAACTGCCTGAAGAATGCGAACATCCGCACGATCGGAGAACTTGTCATCAAGACAGAGGCCGAAATGCTGAAGACCAAGAACTTCGGCCGCAAGTCGCTGAACGAGATCAAGGAGATTCTTGGCGGCATGGGGCTTTCCCTCGGTATGCGGCTCGATGAGCATGGACGGCCCATCGTCGGCGCTCCTCCGTTGGAGTAGAGTGGAGTAGGAACGAATGAGACACAGAAACGAAGGACGCAAACTCAGCCGGAATACGTCGCATCGGCGGGCCTTGCTGCGCAATCTTGTGACGGACCTTCTCGAGCACGGGCGCTTGATGACGACGCTCCCCAAGGCGAAGGAAGTGCGCCCGCTCGCCGAACGAATGATCACACTCGGCAAGCGCGACAGCCTGCATGCGCGCCGTCAGGTTCAAAGCTATCTGCTTAAGGATGCGACAGCAAAGAAAGTGTTCGACACCATCGCCCCGAAGTTCGCCGATCGCAAGGGGGGGTACAGTCGCATCATAAAGCTCGGTAATCGAAAAGGTGATGGGGCGGACATCGCGATCATCGAACTTTTGGGAAGCGAGCTCGAAGCCAAGAAAGCAGAGCGCGCAGCAAAAGCCGAGGAGAAAGAATCGAAGAAACCCAAAAAAGAAGACAAGGAAGAAAAGGATTAGCAACGCTGCGAGGTTGCGGCAATTTTAGGAGCCCCCGGCGTCAGCCGGGGGTTTTCATTTATGGCGGACGATGACATCAAATTCGAGACACGATTCAGTCGATCCCGGGGACTATTCCCTTACGTCGCGGGTCTTTTGGGAGTTGCCGTCCTTGTTTTGGCATTCATGTACGTGACAGGTATAGGCAGAGACAGGCTTCCCTACAGCGAGTATTTTGCCGTTCGAGCGCCAACCGCCGCTGACGGCTCTGAAGCGCTGTCGCTGGAGACACTCATGACGATGAGTGATGACAAGATGGTCTCCATTGATGGCACGGTAACGAACCGCACCGACGCTCCGATTTCTGGTCTGGTCGCCGTGATCGCAGTGAATGATAAGTTCACTTTGCCGGTGCAGACCGTGAACGCGGCCGTCGATCCCGCTAACCTGGGCCCGAAGGCGACCGGCATGTTTCACGCCATGGTCCCACTCGGTGAGAACGGCTTGGGAGGTTACACTATCAATTTCCGATTGCCCAATGACGGGCCGTTCGTTCCTCACAAGGACGACCGTCCGCCGGAACCCGAACCCCCAAGTGAGAAAAAGCCTTCCCGCTAACGTGAAACGTGTTTCGGTCTTCTGCGGCTCCCGTGACGGGATTAGACCTGCCTACGCTCAGGCCGCAGAAGCTCTCGGACGGGCTCTGCTCGAGCGCGGCATCGGGCTTGTTTACGGTGGTGGCGGCGTCGGCATGATGGGCCGTATTTCCGAGACGGTAAAGAACGGCGGAGGAGAGATCATCGGCATTATTCCCAACGCGCTTCTGGCTCGCGAGGTCGGGCGCGGGGATATAGGGGACCTGCGAATCGTTCGATCCATGCATGAACGAAAAGCCATGATGGTCGAAATTTCAGACGGATTCATCGCCATTCCCGGCGGCTTCGGCACGTTTGAAGAGTTTTGTGAGATCGTGACGTGGGCACAGCTTGGACTCCACGCCAAACCTGTAGGGCTGCTGAATATCGATTCTTATTTCGATCCCCTGATCGAGCAATTCGATCGCGCCGTTAAGGAAGGCTTTGCGTACCCGGAAAACCGCACTCTGATTCTTCATGAAACCAATCCGACTCGCCTGCTGGATCTGATGGAGTCCTACAGACCTCCAAAGGTTGAACAATGGATTGATTCGGATGAAGCCTGACCAGCCAAACCTTTATTCGGAATTTGCCTCGTGGTTCCACTTGTTGACCGCGCCCGCGAGTTACGCCGAAGAGGCGGAATTCGCTCGCAAGGTCTTGATGGAATCCCGTCCGTCAAAGATCGAGTCAGTGTTGGAACTTGGCGCCGGCGGCGGAAACAACGCCTTTCACCTGAAGAACCATTTCACAATGACACTGACGGACCTTTCTGAGGCCATGCTTGACCAAAGCCGGAAGATCAACCCGGAATGCGAGCATCTGCGCGGGGATATGCGATCAATCCGGTTGGGCCGCGAGTTTGATGCCGTGTTTGTTCACGACGCGATCTGCTACCTCACGACTCGTGAAGATCTGATGGCCTGCATGAAGACGACGCTGGTGCATTGCAAGCCCGGCGGAGTCGCGCTGTTCATGCCGGATGCTGTACGGGAGCGGTTTTGTCCGGGTATTCATCATGGCGGACATGATGAAGTCGGGCGCAGCATGCGTCACCTCGAGTGGACGTTCGACCCAGACTCGACCGACACGACTTACACTGCCGACTTTGTATACATGCTGCGTGAGGGAAATGGTCCGGTCCGCGTTGAGCACGATACTCACGTTCTGGGCCTATTCTCACGCGCGGAATGGCTGCAGTGGTTGTATGACACGGGCTTCCGGGCGCGAGTGATCGAGGATCCCTACGAGCGTGAAATCTTTGTGGCTAACCGTGAAGCCCTGGACTCAGCGAGGACTTAAATCAGCGCCGTTGGACGATTCTTGTAACAAATTCTTCATCGATTATTAAGGCCAATATCAACCCTTCCGTCTAATATTCCCTTGATCTCGGCGCGCCTACCGACCGGAGGCTAGAAGTAAATGAGTGTGACCGGTCAGGTCCGAGCTGCAGGTGGTGTGATTTCACGGTTGAATCGCAAAGGCGACATCGAGGTCCTCTTGATCTATCGCCGCCTTCAGGACAACTGGACATTTCCAAAAGGTAAGGTCGAACCCGGCGAGACGGATGAACTCTGCGCTCTGCGTGAGGTTCGCGAAGAGACCAGCCTCTACTGTTCATTGGCTCACGAACTTCCCACGGTTTCCTACCAGGATCGACGGGGTCGACCGAAGGTCGTGCGTTACTGGGCAATGAACGTAGTGCGAGGCGAGGCTCAACCTCGGAGCGAAATCGAGAGAGTGGACTGGCTCGTCATCGATATTGCGTTGGCCCGCCTTACTCATCCGCGAGACCGCAAACTGCTGATCGCATTCACCACTCTGCCTTTGCCGGCTTTCCTGTTGCCGCAAAAACCGCCAACACCAGGCCGGCGAGACTTCCGCAAGGGCCGTAACCCTCGCAAGGTAAAAACCTATGCTTGAAATCAAGAGCACTGAATCGCAGTTCGAGATTATCAACGCTCAGCGAGAGACGGGTATTCAAACCCATGACAAATTGGAATCTCATGCGCCTAAATGGCCATGGGTTTGCCGTCGCATTTACGGCCAGCGTCCGGATAGCTTTTACGTACTGCCTGACGAGGCCCCTCCGTGCGTTGCTGACGTAGCCCTGGTGCGTGTTGAACGTGTCGGACATCACACGCGGCTGGATACGTCGAGCGGAGGGCGGCTACGCATTTATCCGGGCGATTGCATTGTAGCCGTCTTTGGGAACCGATACGCCACGGACGTTTACGAAGGCCGGGTTCGCAATTTGAGCCCGCTCCATCTGCTCACCAGCAGTGGATTGGTGGGCACTGTCACGTCGCGTCATCGTAATGTTTGTCGCCCAACGACGCTTTCGTTTCTCGGCTACCTGGTGAATGGTCCGGGTCTCCGCGTGAATACCAAGGAATTGTTTTTCCGTCCCGTGGCAGGCGGGGAGCGCCCCACTCTGATCCTTGTCGTCGGCACTGGAATGAACACCGGAAAGACTACTGTCACACGAAAGCTTCTGCGAGGCCTGATTACGCGCGGCGTCAAGGCCGCTGGATGTAAGTTGACGGGAACTGCGTCGCCACGTGATCTGAGGGAGTACGACTCGACCGGACCGATTCACTCGATGGACTTCAGCGAGTTCGGACTGCCGTCCACATTTGGGGCATCGGCTGACGAACTGCTGCAGTTGCTGCATTCCATGCTGGACGTGTGTAGCCGCAAAGGGGCGGACGTTGCCGTGATGGAAATTGCAGACGGCTTCCTGCAGCGCGAAACGCAAATTCTGCTTCAAAGCGACGTCGTTCGACGCCTCACGAGCGGCGTCGTTCTTTCGGCGGCATGTTCGGGTTCTGCGCTCGGCGCGACACAGTTTCTGGAGGAGGCAGGGTTCAAAATTTGGGCGGTGTCCGGCCTCGTCACAATTCGCCTTTGTTTTGTGCGTGAGTATCGCCGACGCAGTTCGGTTACCGTGGCGACGTCACATGCAGGCCCTGAACGGCTGGCGGAAGCCGTTTTGAAGCACCTGGACCAAAACACGCGCCAGGTTCGTGAGGCGGAAGCTTCGTGAACGATGCTCCTGGCAGGAGTGGTGCTCGCGGTCCCACAATTCTTCGCTCAGGTTCGCCGGATTTCGAAACTATCGGCTACTCATTAAAGAGGAGGGCACTGCTAGCACATTTTTGCGGCAATCCTTCTGCCCGATGCCGCATTCTCATAATCGCCGGCCAGCATGGTGACGAAGGCGACGCCACAAAGGCCGCAGCCGAATTCTTGAACGGCATTCGACGTGGAGCCCTGCATTGTGACGCAAGTCTGGCAATCCTCGTCGAGGCAAACCCCGATGGCACAGTTGCGGGCAGCCGCGTCAACGACAACGGCTCGGATTTGAACCGCGACCACGTTCTACTTGCCGAACCCGAAACGCGCGCCATCCACACCTTCGTTGCCCTCTGGAATCCGGACCTGATCGTTGATGTTCATACGTATCGACCGGGTCGTCCGGAACTTCTAAAGCATCAGTTGTTGTTTTCTCAGGAAATAATGATCGATTACCCCACGAACCCTGCAACCCGATTACTGGCGCCGCAGCGACTATGGAACTTGCTGAGGAAACTCAAAACGAAGTTGGGCGAAGCTGGAATTCGGTGTGACCGATATACGTTGGTGCGGCCGTCCGGAATCGTCCGGCACAGCAGCACCGACATTGTCGACGCGCGCAACGGCCTGTCGCTCCGTTACGGCATACCCACGGTCCTTGTAGAAGGCCGAAGGCCGTCTCCGGATGATCGTTCGCAGTTTGTCCCAACGCACTACGCACTCGTTCGTGCTATGGGTTTTATTGTGGAATGGGCGGCTGCCCAGCTGCCTATGGACAGAACGGCGTGGCCTGGCCATAGCCCGATTCCACTATCTTGTCGTTACGTTGGCTCGGGACGTCCCTTGCGGATGGAAATGCAATCGACGGTAACTGGGATCATTCGTTCTTTTCGGATACCTGGTGATTATGCACCGCGTGTGCGGTCGTCGATCCACGTTCAGCCTCCGCGTGCGTATGCGGTTCCCCGCCGCTTCGGCAGGATTATCGATGTTCTCGAGCGTCAGAATTTCCGGTCTGTTCCTCCGGCCCGGAACGACCGCAACGGCTGGTCCTATCGCATCATGCGGGCACCATCCGCTTCATCTGAGGCGAGAGTGCAGACTGCGGCGGTTTGCAAGATGGAGCGTCTCAGATTCGATCCTGAAGAATTCGTCGTTTTACCGGTCGCTCAATCTGGTGGTCACATGTTGATCCTTCTTTTGGAGCCACAATCGAAATTCGGTTTGCATCGCTTCGGCGGATTGGGGCTCACGTTTGTGCCGGAATCGATCTACCCAATCTTGAGGCTTTCGTGAATCGTGGTGATTTGAAACGCGACTTCATGTACTTTCCTTCGATACCTGACATGTTTGCCCAGTGACCCTACTGGCGTTCGGAGAGGAGATGCTATGCCGCTGAAGTCGTACGGCGTGTTAAAAGGCGAGGTTATCGGCAGTCTTCCGGAAGCAGACGATGACCATTATCAAATCATGGTCCAAGTCGGCTCCCAACGTTGGCGGATTGCCGTGAATGTTAAGTCGCAAGCCAAACCATCGGAGGTTCTCTATTTAGGAAAAGTCGGCCTGCCGGCTGCGCTGACCAAAAAGCTCATCCAGCTAAAATCAGGTTTTAGCCCACTCAAGAGTGTCGCCGGAGGCCTGGCTCAGGATTTCGTTCGTGGCGGCATGGTCGAGCGGTCCGATATGGTGCCTCTGCCGCCGGACAAGCCCGGCGCCTATAACGACCTCCGTGAAATGGTGGATAATGCGGTTGGCCTCAGCATCGCGGATCCAAACTCCACCATCTATGCATTCGGGCAAAAGTGGGGTCCCGAAAAGAAGCAGGACAAATACTTTCACTTCAAGCCCGGACAGGGCGTACATGACATCCACATGAACCAGGGCAACTTTCCACGTTTCCGCGCGGATGACGGCGTGTGGCAAGACGGTTGTCTCATGTTTCATCTCCCCAAGGAAAGCGAATGGAGAGCCATCTTCCTTGCCTTCCAGTCGCAAAGCTTCAAGACAGACGACAAAACAGGACACGCGTTGTGAGACGATCGCCGTATGCGAGCGCTTGACAATTGTTTCCTTAAACTATAACGTCTCACGTTATATCAGCCAGGAACATAGTTTAATGACGATGCGACAGAAACCAACGGTGCGGCACCCTGAAGACTTCCTGCCGCTCACACCTGCCGTCTTTCATATCCTCGTCGCCCTCGCGGATGGCGAAGCTCACGGCTACGCGATCATGCAGACGGTAAGCGAGAAGAGCGGAGGAGCTGTCCGATTGGGAGCGGGAACGCTTTATGGAGCCATCAACCGTCTCCTTCAAGATGGGCTTATCGAGGAGTCTGAGGAGCGGCCGGATCCGAAAATGGATGACGCTCGCCGTCGTTATTACCGGCTGACGAACTTTGGAGCTCAAGTCCTCGCAGTTGAGACGAAACGGATGGCGGATCTTGTGCGCGCGGCGCGTTCGACGGTCGCAGTTCGAAAAATCAAGCCCGCGTAAGGAGAGCGGATATGACTTTGGAGCACTGGGCATTCACATTGTCGGAGCGATCCTACAGAACGATGTTGTTCCTTTATCCACTCGAGTTCCGCATTCGTTTTCAGAAAGAGATGGCCCAACTGTTCCGTGATTCCTGTCGTGACGAATTACGAGACGGCGAGTTCCGGGGTCTTTTGCGTTTTTGGGGTCGCGTGCTCATCGATCTCGCATTGTCAATTTCGCGCGAAAGGGGTCAGGCCCTTCTCGACTTCAGACATCTGCCGGTTCGAGCGTCCGGGGTTATCGACTCACTCGTCATCCTGACCATCATCGTTTTTCACCTCTTAGCAGCCGGATCGGGAATCGCGTTATACCTGGCTGGCTACTATGAGACCGCGGGTGGGTTTGTTGTCGTCGCTACCGCCGTGGGCGCCCTCCTCGGCGGATTGGGGGTAGTCTGTTCTCTCGTTCTGACACGGTTCCGTCGGATTCCGTACCGATTCATCAATCTCTAGAACGATCATGTTATCCCTGGAAGTCCGGGAGCTGACAAAGCGATATCGCGGTCTTCACGTAGTTGACCATGTGAATTTCACGCTGTCCGGTGGACAGGTCACCGGGTATCTGGGTCCGAACGGATCCGGAAAGTCCACAACCGTGAAGATGCTGACAGGGCTTATCGCGGCGACGTCAGGGAAAATCCTGCTCGACGGCAAGGATGTTCGTCTCGATTTCGACGCTTTCAAACAGCGCTGTGGCTACGTTCCTGAAGAAGCCCATGTCTATCCCTCTCTGACTGCGATGGAGTACCTACAGTTAGCCGGACGGCTGCGAGGAATGCCGGAGTCTGTTCTCAACAAAAGGGCTACCGACCTGTTGAAGCTATTTGCGCTCCATCTCCGTCGCCATTCGCCGCTGGCAGCATACTCGAAAGGGATGAGGCAACGCGTTCTCATCTCCGCTGCACTATTGCATGACCCCGATATTTTGATTTTTGATGAGCCTCTTTCAGGGCTCGATGTGTCTTCGATCCTTCTCTTCAAGAGTCTCGTGTCGGAATTGGCGTCACGAGGGAAGATCATCCTGTATATCTCGCACGTACTCGAGATTGTGGAAAAGATCTGTTCCAGCGTGATCATCATCTATAAGGGGAAGATCATGGCGGAAGAGAGCGTGTCGCAATTGCGCGACGTAATGAACCTTTCTTCCCTGGAGGCCGTTTTTACCCAACTCGTCGAACAACAAGACATGGAAAAGACCGCGAGAGATATCGCCGATGCGATTCAGGTGGGATGATTCGTTCGGGACTCTGGTTGTCCACTTTACTCATCGATTCTTCGATACCGATTCGCCTTCGGAGGAATCGGTTCCGCGAAACCGGTTGATCCAGTCTCTTGCGTTAATCACAGTCTTGTCTCCGATGCTGATGATCTTCGCCATTCGTGGCCAGGAGAGACTCCAGGTTCAGTTGGGGACCTTCGATTTCGCGTGGTGGTGGACCAGCATTCGTTACATGTTAGTTTGCTATGAGATGGCGTTGATGGGGCTGGTGATGACCTTGAGGTGGGATTCGTTGTTCCCAGATCGACGCGATTACCTGATCCTCACACCCTTCCCGATCTCCGGCCGGCGACTATTCCTGGCAAAGACCGTCGCAGTGAGTGTCATTCTCATATTGTTTGCAGTTGCTGCAAACGCGGTCTTGATGGTGCTGATTGGATTTATAGAGCCTAGCGCCCTCGTGGGTCACGTAGTCGCGGTTGTGGGCGCATCCTTATTCGCTATCTTGTTTTTTATGGCGTTACATGGAGTTCTCATGAATCTGTTACCCACGAACACGTTTCGGAGAGTTTCTCCGTCCGTTCAGATGGTGGCTATCGCGCTGCTCATCACGGTTCTGCTGGTGCTACCTCTCTTCGGCGCTATCCTCAGGCCCCTCGCGGTGGCCAATAATTCGCTGCTCGATTACTTTCCGCCCGTATGGTTTCTCGGGATATACGAACTATTGGCTCCATCCGGGACTCCACTTCCCGAAATGACAACGTGGGCCGGAAGGGCCGTGACGATGACGGGTTTGACAGCGCTTCTGGTCATGATCTGTTACGCAATCGGTTACCGGCGCCATTCCCGGAAGGTTCTGGAAAGCTTCGATACCGTCGCTCAACCTTCCCGATGGTGGTCGCGGATGGGAAGGAAAGCGCAGCATTCTGTGCTTAGTACGACGGCTTACCAACGTGCTGCCTTTGATTTCATAGGAAAAATTTCGGATCGAAGTCCCAAGCATCGCATCTCTGCCGCGTCTTTTGCAGGGCTCGGAATTGCTCTGACTCTGTCCTCATTGTTCGTCATCGATCGCCGTCTGGAATTTCCGATTCGCCTATCGGCCTCGGGAATATTGGAAGCTCCCGCGGTCCTGTCGTTCCTGCTTGTGGTTGGGTGGAGGTCGACTTTCAGCGTTCCTTACGAGCTTGCTGGGAACTGGATCTTTCAAATGACAAGCCGGACGGGCGCTGCGGATTTTCGAAAGGCCATTCGGAAGTGGCTGTTCGTCTGCCGTGTAATTCCTCTCTATGTCTTAGTGGCATGCTTCGAGTTTGCATGCTTCGATGGAAGTGTCGCTGTAACTCATCTGGTGTTTGATCTCATCACGACCGCATTCCTCATCGAGGCCTTCTTTTTCGATTTTCGTAAGGTTCCTTTTACATGTAGTTATCTGCAAAGCAAGCTTCAACTCGCTGTCTACGCTGTGGCATACCTGTTTGCGTTTACCACCTATACGTCGCTGATGGGGGAGTTGAAAGCGTGGGTCTCGGCGGATTCTCAGCACCTCGTGAACTTTGCCGCCGTTTCCTCGATTCTCTTCGGGGTCATCCTGATTTATCGGTCGGTGACGGGAGCGGAAAGGTCCCGATTCGTCTACGAAGACCGCGAGCCGGTGATTCAGCAATTGGATTTGTCGTAAGGCTCGTCGTTCCTGCAGTCGAATAAAGGATGGGCCTGGCGCGCAGAACAGCTATACGGCGCTTCTGTCGTGCGTGGGAAGCGACGTGGTACTCTGCGAATACCTGATGCCACCACGAATCTTCATCAGCTACAGGAGAGACGACGCGGCGGGTGACGCGGGCCGTCTTGCCGATCACTTGAACCGCCGCTTCGGCGAAGGGCAGGTCTTTCTCGACATCGACGCGATCGATCCTGGTGTGGATTTCGTGCGGGCTCTACAGTCATCGCTACGCGAGACCGCCGCTGTCCTTGTCGTGATCGGGCAGCGATGGACTTCGGCCGCGGATAGCGCGGGGGCGCGTCGGCTGGACAATGCGAAGGACTTCGTCCGTCTGGAAGTGGAGGAATCGCTCGCTCGAGACATCCCCGTCATCCCTGTGCTGGTGCAGGGCGCGGCAATGCCGAAGCCAGAGGATCTGCCGTCTTCCATGGCATCGCTCACGACACGACAGGCGGTGACACTCGATTACGCGGAGTTCCACGACGACGCGAATCGGCTGTGCGATCACCTGGAGAAGATGATCGGACTCAAGAGAGTCTCGCCGCTGTCGGCAACAAAACGTTGGTTGCCGGTGGTAGTACTCCCTGTTCTGGCACTTGGGCTGGCCGGCTATTTCGCGACCCGCACGCCAGGGCGGATAGAGACCGGGACGTCGACCGGCGGTTCTGCTGCGACGAAAGCCGTGGAAGCCCCCGTCAAAACGACCGAATCCGAAGACTTGCACGGGGCCGAAGGCCTGGTGGCGACAGCCGAAGCCCAACGGCACCGCAATCAGTATGACGAAGCGCTGGCAACACTGGCGCGAGCGCGTGACCTTGCACCGTCCTCTGATGCCGTCCGGAAAGCACAAGAGGACGTCGCGATGGAGTGGATTCGCAACGTTCGGGTTGAAAACGACAAAACGTCGTTCGGTGACGCGATCAAGCCGGCGCTTGCGGTGGTCGATGCCGCTCTTCCGTCGGCCATGGGCACGCGTCGCGCAGATCTTCTTGCGCATCAAGGTTGGGCAACGTTCCTCTTGTGGCGTGACGGCGATCGCCGCCTGAATCCTGGCGAGACATATCGGGAAGCCTTGTCGATCGATCCGGGGAATCCCTATGCCAATGCGATGTTGGCGCACTGGAGGCTTTTTCAGGATTCGGACGACGTAGCCGCCGCGGTGAGTCTCTTTGAGATGGCGGTGAGATCCGGACGCGCGCTCGATGCTGTTCGAACCTTACAGTGGGCGGCATACGGCAACGCGAGCAACCCTGCCGCAGATGTTCAGCGCGTACTGCTTGCCGATGCGATGCGGCGAGCGGGCGAGCGTGTCAATATGAGGCAGGCGCAAGCGCTATGGGGCCCGTACTACTTTGCCACGCCGGTCTCTCACGAAAAGGAACGCGACACGCTGCTGGCTGCCTTAGCCCCTGACGACCACATCAACACTCTGCGCTGGGCATTCGACGAGTACGCAGGAAAGGAAGAGTTCCGTCTGCGGACCATCCGCTTCTACACCGCGCTCCTCAATGCAAAGGCAGGTCGCAAGGATCAAGCCATAACCGAACTGCAAGCGCTGAATAAGGAGATGGGCCAGGACGGCATGAGCGGCTCGCTGCAGCAGGCCGTCGTGGCTGCGCTGAAGCAACTCCGGCCTCGATGAGGTTTCCCGAAGCATGAACTGGCTGCTATCGGCCGACACCCAGCGCATCAGCAACGCGGTTGATGTAGTTGAACCAGGACGCGATCAACGTGATTTGGAGTATGGCTCGGTCGTCGAATCCCTCGTTTCGCAACCGTTCGTGGTCCTGCGGGCCGATCTGCGTTGCATCTTTTGTGAGCTGTACAATGTAATCCAGCATCGCGCGCTCAGCATTTGTGATGGGAGCGCGTGTGTAGTCCTCTTCGAGCGCTCGGACCAACGCCTCGTCCAGTGTCACCCGACGCAGAAACTCTGCGTGAGATTCGATTCAATAGTGGCACCTGTTTGTGACCGACACCACGGTCGCGATCATCTCATGGTGGCGTCGGTTGAGGGGTAGATCGGGAGACATCATTGCGCCGAACGCGGCGAATGAGTGGTAGAGTGCCTCCGGAATAAGGCTGTGTGACGCAACTATCTGTGACGTATCGTCGCTCGGATGCACAGGCGTTGCGTACTCGATCGGATAGAGAGCCTTCTGTGCCTCGATAGCTTTGCGGAGTTCGTCGTTTGCTTCCGCCGGAACGGTCTTTATCCAGGCCATTATGTTGTCCTCGCCGCGTGATTATCGCCCAATTCTACTTCACCGCTTCGAACAAACGCTCATCGAGAGGACTACCTGCCATGGGGCCGTAGTCATTGCGATATTGCCGCGTATGCGGTGCCGCAACGTGCGCGTCGAACGCCTGCCGGTTTCGCCATGCTTCGATAATAGTGAAGTGGTTCGCGCGCATCGTGTGTTGGTAGATATCGAATCGGAGATTGCCGTCATCTTTGCGGCTGTCTTCGGCAAAACGCTGCAACATCATCGGTAACTGCGGCGTCGGCGAGGCGTCCACGTGCGTGATAACGTAAAGCGTCTGATTGTTCGTCTGCCCGTGCGGAGCCACTGTCAACACCTTATAAGGACGTCGATCGACGTCACTCACGCGAATAGGCTCCAGCGCATCCGTAAACCGATTCTGCACGGCAGAGTCGCGCTTGTCGAATGCAGCCGGGTCCCGCCATGTCTCAAACATCAGGAAGTGACCGGGGCGATCCATTTGTTCAAATGATTCGACACTTATAAACCCGTCCTGATTGCGAGATGCCGCGGCATAGGCCTTTATGGCTGCCACTGCGGACGCTCTGGCATTGTTCGTGGACATAACCTCGAAATAGGACACGCCATGAAACGTTGATGGAACGGATGGAGCCGGCTGCGCCTGTGGGCTAACAAGCGTGGTTGCGATCATCGTCAACAGCGAAACGAATGTCGTCATGATGCCTCCTCGCGCCCTAGGATATGCGGAGAGAATAGATTCCTCAATTCCCGCAATTCGGGAATTGAGTCGTGCGCTTCGTGGCGATAAGCTGCAGGCTGCATTTAGGGAGCACGCATGTCGAAATCGAAGGGATCGGTGGGTCGCCGCGGTTTCCTCACGGGAGCCGCCGTGACAGCGGCGGGAATGGTCGGCGCGGCGAAAGGTCTAGCGCAGCAGGAACTGCATCCGGCAGAACCCGAAGCAGGAGGCTCTGTCGAAGTTGCCGGCAACGAAAAACCGGGATCGGACTTCATGGTCGACGTCCTCAAGACGCTCGGTATGGAATATTGCGCGGCGAATCCGGGTTCCAGTTTTCGCGGTCTTCAGGAGTCCATCGTCAACTATGGCGGCAATCGGAGTCCCGAATGGTTGACGTGTTGCCACGAGGAGTCCTCGGTTGCGATGGCGCACGGGTACGCTAAGATCGAAGGCAAGCCCATGATGGTGATGGCCCATGGAACTGTCGGCCTTCAACACGCGTCGATGGCTGTCTATAACGCGTATTGCGACCGTGTGCCGGTCTACATCATCCTCGGCAATATTCTCGACATCAATTTCAGACGCGGCAATGCCGAATGGGTTCATAGCGTCCAGGATGCTGCGTCGATGGTTCGCGACTACATCAAGTGGGACGACACGCCGGTGAGTCTCGGGCATTTTGCCGAGTCTGCGGTGCGTGCCTACAAGATCGCGATGACACCACCCTACGAGCCCGTGGTGATCGTCGCCGACGGCGTGTTGCAGGAAGAGCCACTGGTGGAAAAAGGCCTTCGCATTCCGAAGCTGGTCATGAGCGCGCCACCTCAGGGGGATTCCTCCGCCGTTCAGGAAGCCGCTCGAATGCTGGTGGCTGCCGAAAATCCGATGATCGTCGCCGGTCGAGTCGCCCGCACGCCTCGAGGAATTGAATTGCTTGTGGAGTTGGCCGAGACCTTGCAGGCCACAGTCAAAGACCAGCGGCTTCGCATGAATTTCCCAACCTCGCATCCGCTCTATGGGGATCCGGGACAGTTACCTCTGTCTCCGAATGTTTCCGAGGCGGACGTCATTCTCGGGCTCGAGGTTCAGGATCTCTGGGGCGCCACGCATCAGATGACGCCTTTGAACCGTTTCGGTATGGAGTCGCGGCCCACGACAAAGAACGGGGCGAAGATCATTTCGATTTCTGCCGTCGAGCTGAATCACAAATCCAACTATCAGGATTTCGGCCGTTACGTCGAAGCGGATCTCGCAATCACGGGCGATGCCGAGGCGACATTGCCCGCGTTGATCGAAGCCGTGAGGAAAGGTCTAACCGGGGATCGCAGGCGTATTTTGCAGGAGCGCGGCACGAAAATCGCGGAAGCCGGCCGCCAATGGAGACAGCGGCATCGAGAGACCGCGGGTGTGGGTTGGGATGCAAGCCCCATCAGCACCGCTCGTCTTTCTGCGGAGTTGTGGGCGCAAATCCGCAATGAGGATTGGTCGCTCGTGTCATGGGATCGCATGCTGAGTTCATGGCCTACGCGATTATGGAATTTCACCAAACCGTATCACTGCATTGGAACCCACGGAGGGTCCGGCATCGGTTATGGCGCACCCGCGGCAATCGGAGCGGCGTTGGCGAACAAGAAGCACGGCCGGTTAACCATCAATATTCAGAATGACGGCGATCTGAACTACGCGCCTGCCGTCTTATGGACTGCAGCTCATCACAAGATTCCGTTGTTGAACATCATGCACAATAACCGTGCGTATCATGAGGAGCGGATGTATCTCCAGATTCTCGGCGCAAAGTTCAATCGTGGAATTCAGACTTCCGACATCGGTACGGCGCTCGATAATCCCAACATCGACTACGCGTCGATCGCGAAAGGCTATGGCCTGTATGCCGAAGGTCCAATCACCGATCCAAAGGATCTCGCCCCCGCGATTCGCCGCGGCATTCAGCGCGTGAAGTCCGGTGAGCCGGTGTTGCTTGATGTCGTGACGCAGCCGCGATGAGGCCGAGGGTTGTGAAAGCTGCCATTCTCATTCTCTCCTTGCTGACGATGGTGGCTTCTGCGCAGACGAAGCCTGGAGATACCGCCAGGGGGAAAACTACCTTCATACAGAACGGTTGTTACCAGTGTCACGGTACGGTTGGACAAGGCGGACTGGCGGGACCGCGTCTCGCGCAAACCAGATTGACGCTCTCGGGATTTACCGCTTATGTGCGCAATCCGAATCCTGGGAATATGCCGCCATATCGCGTGAAAGTGATGAGCGACCAGGAACTCGCCGACGTTTTCGCGTACCTGCAGTCGGTGCCACCGCCAGTGCCGGCCGCAAACATTCCAATCCTTAATGATGGCCGGTGAGCACATCGCTCAAATTCTGGCTTCGCGGTGTAACCGCCTCACGCGCAACTTCGACGGGTAGGAATCCCGCCGATCCGGCGTGATGTCTCACAATCCTGTCGGGCACCCGTACATGCCGTACATGCTCGGGCCTTGAACTCCTTACATCTAGCGCCTTATACTCGCGACCTCCCGCGAAGCTCATGGCTAACGTATTCCTCAGTTACCGGCACGAGAACGACGAGCATCGCGCCCGAGTGCGCGACTTGGCTCTCCGGCTCGAAAACGCGGGCGTCACCGTCGTTCTCGACCAGTTCGCGCAGGAGCGCGAGTTCAACGGAGGCGGGCCGCCGGAGGGGTGGCCACAATGGAGCACCGCGCAAGCCGGCAGCCCGGATCACAAGGTGCTGATCGTCGGCACTCCAGCCTGGTTCAAGGTGTTCAATCGGACGGAGGTGCCGGGGACGGGGCTCGGTGCCGCTGCTGAAGCCGGGGTGATCATGCAGCGCCTCTACAACGCCGGCTTCGTTACCGCCGACATCCGTATTGTCTTTCTGATCGATCTTGATCAGTCCATCGTGCCGCTGGAACTGCAGCGGTATCACCGTTTCTCCGATCCGGCCGATTTCGCGGACCTCGCGCGCTGGCTAACGGGAAGCGCGCCCGCCGAGCATCCGGTCGAGGAGTGGCCGGCGAGGGCGCCTGCATTCTCATGGGTGATGGCGGACCACGACGTCGCGCGGCAGGCTTTCAATCAGCTCATCATGCGGGATCCGCCGTTTCGCTACCTGCCGGTCCGCGGCCAGAGCGGCACGGGTAAGAGTCACATCACGCGCCAGTTCCTCGGCAACGCGCTGCGGTGCACCGGACTGGCGTGCGGGCGATTCGACTTCAAGGGTATCGCCGATGCGGACGGCGAACTGCAGCGTTTCATTCAGAACCTCGAAGTAACTGTGCCTCCCACCGCCACGACCCTCTCGCGGCAGCTGGACGCTGTGCTCAGTGCGCTCATTGCGCGCAAGCAGCCCGCTCTTCTAATCTTTGACACATTCGAGGCCTCGGCATCGCTGGATCGCTGGGTAAACGAAACACTGCTCGTCGCCCTCATCCGTCAGAAGTGGTTGCGCGTCGTCACAGCAGGGCAGAAGGTTCCCGAGCCCGACGGTGTTGCTCCCTGGAGCGCCGAAGCCAGCCGCACTGTCGTTCTGACGTTGCCGGAACCGACAGACTGGCTCAATTTCGGAAAGGGCTTCAAGCCCGGCCTGACGCTCGAACAAGTGCAGACGGCGCATCTCCTTGCTAAAGGCAACAGCGCGTTGTTGTACCAACTGCTGGGACCGGATACGTAGCCATGGGCTTCGGCGATCTTCTCACACAGCAGCTCAAGGTGTTGGCGGAGGCCGCGGGCGACCCAGCGCAGCTCGCGCTGGCCACGGTCGACTTGGCCCACCCATCGCTGAGTGAAACCGAGCGCAACCGTCTGAAGGCTGGGCTCGAGGCAGCGGCGGTTCCCCACTGGGTCGACGAACCGCTGCTCGGCGCGATGATCGGTGCGTCCGTCGAGGAGAGCACGCAGCAGCTAGCCCGGCTCCGGTCACTGCGGGTCATCGAGCCGTTCCCCGCGCGTGGCTTTGGGGCGGTCAATGTACACCAGGCGAGCCGCAGGGCCCTGCGTGAGAAGCTTCGCAAGCAGGCACCGGAGCGCTTTGTCGTCCTATCCGCTAACGCGCGGGTGGCGCTCCTGGTGCGAAAGGAGCTGGTGTGTCGCATTGAGGCGCTGTATCACCTATTCGCGATCGATCAGGAGGCCGCAGCGACAGAGTGGGAGCGAATCGATCGCGAGATTATCCACCCCGTCGAGAAGGAGACGTTGGCAGCTGCCTTGGACGAACTGCTCGCCGAGGGCTGGCTCACGAATACCGGCAAGGCCGTCGCGCTAATCGCGCGCGGCTACGTCCGCCTGAACAACGGCGAGTACCCCCAGATCGAGGCGCCGGCCCGCGAGGCTATCGCCCTCGCCGAGCAGGCGGGCCGGGAAGGGCTGATGGCCTTCGCTCAGTGTTTACTTGGGGAGGTGCTTGCCGCACGGGCTGACACGAAGGAGGCCGCGGCCCTCTTCCGGTCAGAGCTCGTTATTCTCGAGCGGCTGCGCCGCCGCGATCCGCGCCTCATCACATGGCGGCGGGAAATCGCGGTCGCCCATTCGAAAATTGCCGACGTGCAGGAGGACGAAGGGCAAATCGATGGTGCCCTGAAGTCGATGCGCAATGGCCTCGCGATGTTGAAGAAGCTGCTAAAGGAGAATCCCGGAGACGTCGATCTGCAGCGTGAAGTGGCGGCGTCCCAGGCTCGCGTCGCCGACTTGCTTCACGCGCAGTCGAAAGACGGGCACGCCATCCGAAACTATCGTCTCGCGCTGGCGACCTATGCACAACTCACCAAGCGTGACCCGACGAACTCCGACTGGCAGCGTGACCTGGCCAATGCACACCTCGAGATCGGCAGCGTCCTGGCCGGTCGGAATGAGGCTGAGGGGGCGCTGCAGGCCTTTCGCAATGCACTGCCGATCTTCGAGCGCGTTGCCGAGCTTGATCCCACCAACGCCGACGTGCAGCGCTCCATTGCGATCTCGCAGTCCTGGCTGGGGACGACGCTGCGCGACCAGGGAAAGCCGGAGGAGGCAATGCCGTACCTCGAGAAGTACGTCGCCATTCTCGGGCACCTCAGCGCCGAAGATGAACGCAACGCCAGCCTCCTGCGCGATCTGGCAACGGGGCAGTGTAACCTCGCCATCACGGCAGCCAAGCTGGGACGCACCGATGAAGCCCAGAAGGTGCTTCGCACCGCAGAAGAGCAGATGCTCCGAGCGATCGAGATGGCGCCGACGGTAACGAAGTGGCGAGAGGATCTTGCGAATATCCGGAGCTGGATCGAGAATCCGACAGGCTGACCCCGCGTTTGCGTCGTCACCCCGTCAATGCCGTACGTAACTTTCCCAGCCACCGACATACCCTCTTGTGATCGCGGAACTTCAACTCTTGCACCCCGCACCTCGCACTGAGCGAAAGCAAACCCTGTATGAAGCCGCAGACTTTTTTGTTACTGTTGTTGGTTTTACACTGAGGCCAACAAGGTTTATTGATGAGCACGCCGAAGGGAAACGTTCCCGACATCGAGACGATTAAGAGTCAGGCTTACAGGCCCAAGCGGGCCGTGATTACGGCTGGAATGCCGTATGCCAACAAACCACTGCATCTCGGTCATCTCGCAGGTGTCCACGTCCCCGCTGATATTTATGCGCGATGGATGAGAATGTTGATCGGCGCGGAGAACGTTCTCTTCGTCTGCGGGTCGGATGATCATGGCTCGATCAGTGAGATCGGCGCCATCGAAGCCGGAAAGTCCGTGCGCGACTTTATTGATGGCATGCATAAGGAACAGCGCGCGACGCTTGACCGATATGCCATCAGCCTCGATACGTACTCCGGAACCTCCAGGCCGGACTGCTTTCCGATTCAGAAGGCTCTTGCCGATACGTTCATTCGCAAGTTGTACAAGAATGAAATGCTGGAAAAGCGTGCGAGCCTTCAGTGGTTCGACCCCAAGAGCAATCGATTTCTCCAGGATCGCTTTGTGCGGGGGAAGTGTCCGAACCCCAAATGCGCCAACGAAAACGCCTATAGCGACGAGTGCGACAGCTGCGGTTCCCGATACGAGCCGAGCGAACTGATCCACCCGCGAAGCGCGATCAGCGACGGTGTT
>Ga0207641_10000294_pt1 | contig 62469 bp, 60 predicted proteins | sample KBSSwiS62_FD_184306 | JGI IMG/M metagenome (GOLD analysis project Ga0207641, IMG submission 184306) | Switchgrass rhizosphere microbial communities from Kellogg Biological Station, Michigan, USA - KBS Switchgrass S6-2 (SPAdes) (version 2) | ecosystem: Host-associated > Plants > Roots >...
CGAACAGCTCGGCATCCCGGTCGTCGCCGGCATTGTCGGTGGTCAGCAGCTTGTCCCCCGTGAAGATCGAATTGGCGCCCGCCATGAAGCAGAGCGCCTGCGCCGCATCGGACATGCTCTCGCGGCCGGCCGACAGGCGGACCATCGACGCCGGCATGGTGATCCGCGCGACCGCAACGGTCCGGACGAACTCGATCTCGTCGATCCGCGCGAGCGGAGTGTCGGCAAGCATGTCGCCGAGCACGGTGCCCTTGACCGGGACCAGTGCATTGACCGGTACGCTCTCTGGATGCACGGGCAGCGTCGCCAGGGCGTGGATGAAGCCGACACGGTCGGCGCGAGTCTCGCCCATGCCGACGATGCCGCCGCAGCACACGTTGATCCCGGCTTCACGGACATGTTCAAGCGTCTCGATGCGATCCTCGAAGGTCCGGGTGGTGATCACTTCCTCATAGCGTTCGGGCGCAGTGTCGATATTGTGGTTGTAATAATCGAGCCCGGCATCGGCGAGCGTCTTGGCCTGACCCTCGGTCAGCATGCCGAGCGTCATGCAGGTTTCCATGCCCATCTCGCGGACGCCCTTCACCATCTGGACGATAGCGGGCATGTCGCGATCCTTTGGGTTGCGCCAGGCGGCCCCCATGCAGAAGCGGGTCGAGCCGTTGTCCTTGGCCTGCGCCGCCGCCTGCAGCACCGCGCGCACGTCCATCAGCTTGGTCGCCTTGAGTCCGGTTTCGGCATGAACCGACTGGTTGCAATAGCCGCAATCCTCGGGACAGCCGCCCGTCTTGATCGACAACAGCGTGGAAAGCTGGACCTCGTTCGCCGCATGATGGGCACGATGAGCGGCCTGCGCCTGCCAGAGCAGATCATTGAACGGCAGGTCGAACAGCCGCGCGACTTCCTCGCGAGTCCAGTCGGTGCGGATGGCCGGGCGAGGTTTGGATGGAGCATTCATTCGGCGGCCTCCTCGAAGCCTTCGGGCGGCTGGTTGTGACCAAGCAATCTCAGCACTTCGGTAGCGGCGCTGACGAGGTTGGTCCCTGGGCCGAAAATACCCTGGACGCCCGCGTCGCGCAGGAACTGATAGTCCTGGGCGGGAATGACCCCGCCCGCAATCACCTTGATGTCCGAGCGGCCGGCGTCACGCAGATGACCGATCAATTCAGGAATGAGCGTCTTGTGACCGGCGGCGAGGCTCGACGCGCCCACAACATCGACGTCGGCCTTGATCGCCAGTTCGGCGGCTTCCTTGGGCGTCTGGAAAAGCGGCCCCGCGATGACCTCGAAGCCAAGATCGCCGAACGCCGACGACACCAGATTGGCGCCGCGATCATGACCGTCCTGACCCATTTTGGCGACCAGCATGCGCGGCTTGCGGCCTTTGCGCTGCCCGATCGCCGTGACGCCCTCGATAAGGCCGGTCCAGCGTGGATCGTCGCCATAAGCGCCGCCATAGATGCCCTTCACCGGAGTCGGATTGGTGCCGAACCGGCCGAACACCTCCTCCATCGCCGCGCTGATCTCGCCGAGGGTGGCGCGCTGGCGGGCGCATTCGACCGCCAGGCCGAGCAGATTGTCCTTGCCCCGCGCGCCTGCGGTCAGCGCATCCAGCGCGGCCCGGCACTTGGCCTCGTCGCGACCGGCCTTCACCTTTTCGATGCGGCGGATCTGCGCCTCGCGCACCGCGACATTGTCGACGTCGAGGATGTCGATCGGGTCTTCCTGAGCGAGCTTATATTTGTTGACGCCGACGATGACCTCTTCGACCCGGTCGATCCGGGCGGCCTTGGCGGCCGAGGCCTCCTCGATCATCGCCTTGGGCCAGCCGGCGGCGACCGCCTTTGCCATGCCGCCCTCGGCCTCGACCTTCTCGATGATCGCCCAGGCCTTGTCGACGAGCTGCTGGGTCAGGCTTTCGACATAATAGGAGCCGCCGAGCGGATCGACGACCTTGGTCATCCCCGTTTCTTCCTGGATGACGATCTGGGTGTTGCGCGCGATACGGGCCGAAAAGTCGGTCGGCAGCGCAATTGCCTCGTCGAGGGCGTTGGTGTGGAGCGACTGGGTGCCGCCCAACATGGCCGCCATCGCCTCGATCGTCGTGCGCATGACGTTGTTATAGGGATCCTGCTCGGTCAGCGAGACGCCCGAGGTCTGGCAATGGGTGCGGAGCATCTTCGAGCGCTCGTCCCTGGCGCCGAGTTTCGTCATCACCCGATGCCACAGCACGCGCGCGGCGCGCAGCTTGGCGATCTCCATGAAGAAATTCATGCCGATCGCGAAAAAGAAGCTGAGGCGCCCCGCGAAGGCATCGATGTCGAGCCCCGAAGCGACGCCATATTTCACATATTCCATGCCGTCCGCGATGGTGAAGGCGAGCTCCTGCACCTGCGTCGCCCCGGCCTCCTGCATGTGGTAGCCCGAGATCGAGATCGAGTTGAATTTGGGCATGTTCTTCGAGGTATAGGCGAAGATGTCCGAAATGATCCGCATGCTCGGCTCGGGCGGGTAGATGTAGGTGTTGCGGACCATGAACTCCTTGAGGATGTCGTTCTGGATGGTGCCGTCGAGCTGCGCCTGCGAAACGCCCTGCTCCTCGCCTGCTACAATGAAGAAGGCGAGGATCGGGACCACCGCGCCGTTCATCGTCATCGACACCGACATCTGATCGAGGGGGATGCCGTCGAACAGGATCTTCATGTCGTCGATCGTGTCGATCGCGACGCCGGCCTTGCCGACGTCGCCCGTCACGCGCGGATGATCGCTGTCATAGCCGCGATGGGTCGCGAGATCGAAGGCGACCGACAGGCCCTTCTGGCCGGCTTTCAGGTTGCGATGGTAGAAGGCGTTCGATTCCTCGGCGGTCGAAAAGCCGGCATATTGGCGGATGGTCCATGGACGCCCGGCGTACATCGAAGCGCGGACCCCCCGGGTGAACGGCGCGAAGCCGGGGAGGCCGGGATCGATATCGGCAACGTCGTCCGCGGTGTAGAGCGGCTTGACCGCAATGCCCTCCGGCGTCCGCCAGGTCAGATCCTTGCCCTTGACCTCCTTGGCGGCGGCGGCTTGCCATGTGGCGAGATCGGGCTTTTCTTCGCGCATCTGCAGCTTCCTCGACGCTCTGAACTCAGTGATGGCGGGCGCCGGGATCATTGGGGCCGCCGGGCGACTCCATGATCTCGGTCAGAACGCCGCCCATATCCTTGGGGTGGACGAAGAAAATCAGGGTGCCATGCGCGCCGATCCGCGGCTCCCCGATGACCTTCGCCCCTTTGCCCTCGAACCAGGCTTTTGCGGCGTGGATATTGGGAACCTCATAGCAGATATGATGCTGCCCGCCTGCAGGGTTCTTGGCCAGGAAAGCGTGGATCGGCGATTTCTCGCCGAGCGGCTCTATCAGCTCGATCTGGCTGTTGGGCGTATCGACGAAGCAGACCTTGACGCCCTGGGCGGGCAGCTCGAACGGCTCGCCGATCTTCTCTGCGCCCATGATGTCGCGCCAGAAGGGAATCGCGTCGGCGATCGACGATGTCGCGATTCCCACATGGTTGAGCCGCCCCAGCTTCATCACACCCGCTCCAAGATCAATGCGATACCCTGACCGCCGCCAATGCACATCGTGACAAGACCATAGCGGCCTCCGCCACGCTGCAGCTCGTAGATGGCCTTGACGGTAAGGATCGCGCCGGTCGCCCCGATAGGATGGCCGAGCGCTATGCCCGAGCCGTTCGGATTGAGCTTGTCGCGATCGAAGCCCAGTTCGTTTGCGACGGCGCAAGCCTGCGCGGCAAAGGCTTCGTTCGCCTCGATCACGTCGATGTCGTCCAGCGTCAGCCCGGCGCGTTGGAGGGCGATGGGCACCGCCTTTACCGGGCCGATGCCCATGATGTTCGGATCGACGCCCGCGTGGCCCCAGCTGACAAGTCTCGCAAGCGGCTTCAGCCCCTTGGCTTCCACCGCGCTCTTGGTGGCGAGGACGACAGCCGCGGCGCCGTCGTTGATGCCCGAGGCGTTGCCCGCCGTGACGGTGCCGCCCTCCTTCTTGAAGGCCGGCTTCAGCTTCGCCATGTCCTCGATCGAGACGTCGGTGCGGACATGCTCGTCGGTATCGAACGTGACGACGCCCTTGCGCGTCTTTACCTCGACCGGGACGATCTGTTCCTTGAAGCGGCCTTCGGCGATGGCCTTTGCCGCGCGCTGGTGGCCCTGGACAGCCAGGGCATCCTGCGCCTCGCGGGTTATCTGATATTTCTCGGCGACATTCTCACCCGTAACGCCCATATGTCCGGCGCCGAACGGATCGCTCAGCCCTTCGAGCAGCGCGTCGGTCATCTCGACCGGACCCATTTTCGCACCCCAGCGGACCGTATTCTTGATCACATAGGGAGCGCGGCTCATGCTCTCCGTTCCGCCGGCAAGCGCGATGCTGCCTTCACCGGTCTGAAGCGCCCGCGCGGCATTGACGATCGCCTCGGCGCCCGAGCCGCACAGTCGGTTGACGGTCAGCGCGGAGCTTTCCTGGGGCAAGCCGGCCTTGATGCCGATAATGCGCGCGATATAGGCGTCGCGCGGCTCGCTCTGGATCACCTGGCCGATCACGACATTCTGGACGTCGGCAGGCTCGATGCCGGCCCGTTCCATCGCCGCCTTGGCGACGACGGTGCCGAGTTCCGACGGAGGAACGTCCTTCAGCGCCCCGCCGAAATCGCCGATCGCGGTCCGCGCGGCGCCGACGATGTAGATCTCTTCCATCACTATTTACTCCTGTCCGCGTTCACCCGTCATTCCCGCGACGGCGAGACTCGATGGATGGCGGCTCTTCCAATAGATGGGGTCCTCGACGTCCGATTTTGACTCGTGCGAAATCGGCGAAGAGGCCCTTGTTCAGAGCGGAATATTGTCGTGCTTCTTCCAAGGATTTTCGAGTTGCTTGTTCCGTAGCTTGCGCAATCCGACCGCGATCCGCTTCCGCGTCGAATGCGGCATGATCACCTCGTCGATGAAGCCCTTCGACGCCGCCACGAACGGGTTGGCGAAACGATCCTCATATTCCTTCGTGCGTTCGGCGATCTTCTGCGGATCGTCCATATCCTTGCGGAAGATGATCTCAACCGCGCCCTTCGCACCCATCACCGCGATTTCCGCGGTGGGCCAGGCATAGTTGAGATCGCCGCGCAAATGCTTCGAGCTCATCACGTCATAGGCGCCGCCATAAGCCTTGCGCGTGATGACGGTGATCTTGGGAACGGTCGCCTCGCCATAGGCGAAGAGCAGCTTGGCGCCATGCTTGATGATGCCGTTATGCTCCTGCGCGGTGCCGGGCAGGAAGCCGGGCACGTCGACGAAGGTGATGATCGGAATATCGAAGGCATCGCAAAAGCGTACGAAGCGCGCCGCCTTCCTCGACGAGGCTATGTCGAGGCAGCCGGCGAGCACCAGCGGCTGGTTGGCGACGATACCGACCGGGCGGCCTTCGACACGGGCGAAACCGATCACCATGTTGGCGGCATGGTTGGGCTGGACCTCGAAGAAGTCGCTCTCATCGACGACCTTGTTGATCAGCTCCTTGATGTCGTAGGGCTTGGTCGGGCTGTCGGGGATCAGCGTGTCCAGGCTGGGCTCGAGCCGGTCGAATGGATCGTCCGTCGGGCGCACCGGCAGCTCGTGACGGTTCGACAGCGGCAGGAAATCGACGAAGTCGCGAACCGAGAGCAGCGCTTCGATGTCGTTCTCGAACGCGTTGTCGGCGACCGAGGTCTTGGTGGTGTGGGTGACCGCGCCGCCCAGCTCCTCCTGGGTCACAACTTCGTTGGTGACGGTCTTCACCACGTCGGGACCCGTCACGAACATGAACGAGCTGTCCTTCACCATGAAGATGAAGTCGGTCATCGCCGGCGAATAGACGGCGCCACCGGCACAGGGCCCCATGATTACGCTGATCTGGGGGATGACGCCCGAAGCGAGGATGTTGCGCTGAAACACCTCGGCATAGCCGGCAAGCGAAGCGACGCCTTCCTGGATGCGGGCCCCGCCTGAATCGTTAAGGCCGATGACTGGCGCGCCGACCTTCATCGCCATGTCCATGATCTTGCAGATCTTGATCGCGTGCCGTTCGCTGAGCGCGCCGCCATAGACGGTGAAGTCCTGGCTGAACACGAAGACGAGCCGGCCGTTGATCGTGCCCGAGCCGGTGACGACGCCATCGCCGGGGATGTGCTCCTTCTCCATGCCGAAGTCGGTGCAGTTATGTTCGACATACATGTCATATTCTTCGAAGGAATCGGCATCGAGCAGCACTTCGACGCGCTCACGCGCGGTCAGCTTGCCCTTCCTGTGCTGGGCCTCGACGCGCTTTTCACCGCCCCCCGACCTGGCCGCGGCGCGTTTTTGTTCGAGCTTCTGCAGGATCGCCAGCATCTGGGCACCATGCTCCCTTGATTCTTCGTGGCGGCCCCCTTTCCAAGCTTTCGCGGATAAGGCAAATGTGAATTTGCGGATTTGCGAATGGATCATCCGCAAATTAGGCGTACTTTCGCCTGTAAAGAGCGCTTATGAGGAGGGAAAATGGCCAGACGCGCCGCCTCGCGTCTCTTCGCGGGACATGAGATCAAGGCTCTTCGCCGGCGCGCCGGGCTCGGCCAGGCGGCGATGGCGGCACGGGTCGGCCTGTCGGTTTCCTATCTTTCACAGTTGGAGAATGACGATCGCCCGTTGACCCCGGCGGTGATCGAGGCTTTTGTCCGCGCCTTCCCGATCGACTGGAGGGTGTCGCAATCCGGCGAGGCCGAGCGACGGCTCGCCGGCTTGCGCGAGGCGTTCGCCGATCCCTTGTTTACGCCCGAGACGATGGCGGCTGCCGCCGTCCACCGCGTCGCAGAGCAGCAGCCGCTGTTCGCCGACCAGTTCATCCGGCTGCACGACGCCTACCGCCGCGCCGGCGAGCGTCTCCTGCTGGTCGACGACCGCATCGCGAGCGGCGTGCCGGGGGACGACCGATTGCCCTGGGAAGAAGTTCGCGACTGGTTCCACGAAGCCGGCAACTATGTCGACCCGCTCGACCGCGCCGCGGAGGCGCTCGCACAGGAGTTTCACGCGGAGCCGCTGGCCGAAGCGCTGATCGGGCATGCGCTCAAGGTGCGTCACGGCGTCGACGTCGTCACCGCCGCCGACGACGGCGGGATGCTGCGGCGCTTCGATCGTTCGCGCGGGCTGTTGCTGATCGGCGCCGCCCAGCCGCCCGAAACGCGGCGGTTCATGATGGCGCACCAGCTCGTACAGCTTCAGTTCGAGCGCGAGATTGGCGAGGTCGCCGGAAGCGCCTCGTTGCGGTCCCCCGAGGCGCGGCGCCTGCTCGCGGTCGGCCTTGCAAATTATGCGGCGGGGGCGTTGCTGATGCCCTATGCGCGATTTCGTGAGACCGCGCGGGCGCTACGCCACGATATCGACCGGATCGGCCAGCGCTTCGGCGTGAGCTTCGAGCAGGCTTGCCACCGATTGTCGACGCTGCAGCGCCCCGCCGAGCGCGGCATTCCTTTCTTCTTCTGCCGGGTCGACATGGCCGGGAACATCACCAAGCGCCATTCGGCAACGCGGCTGCAGTTTGCCCGGTTCGGCGGGGCCTGCCCGCTGTGGATTGTCCATGAGGCGGTCGCGATCCCCGATCGCATTCTGGTGCAGCTTGCCGAGATGCCGGACGGAGTTCGCTATGTCTCGATGGCCAAGGGCCTGGTCAAGCCTTCGGGCTCCTTCACCCGCGCACCGCGCCGCTACGCGGTGGCGCTTGGCTGCGAGATCGAGCATGCCCGCGACTTCATCTATGCCGATGCGCTCGACGTGGCGAAGCTCGGTGCGGCCACTCCGATTGGAATCTCATGCCGGCTCTGCCCGCGCCCCGATTGTGACCAGCGCGCCTTCCCCCCGGCCGGCCGCGCGATCGCCGTGGACCCTGATCGGCGCGACGTCGTGCCATATCTGGTCGTATAATCTTTGCGCAAAAGCTTGGAAAATTTAGCTATTCAACGAAATTCAAAAAAATTTACGTCGGTAACCATCTGTTTCTTTGCCGAAACGCCGCGAATCGTCTACCTAACGGATCATTAAGTAGGGCGGTTGTTCCGCCGGTGTTGCGTTAACAGGGAGTAAGTTTATGCGTAAAGTCGCTTTAGTTGCGGCCGCTATGGCCACGTTCGCGCTCGGCGGCGCCGCTCAGGCCGCCACCAATCTCGTCGTAAATGGTGGGTTCGAGGCCGATGCGGTTTCGGGTTCCTTCACGCCGTCACTCCAGGGCACGGCGCTGACCGGCTGGACCATCGATGTCGGCTCGATCGATCTGCTGAGCAGCTCGAACAGCGGCGGTCATTATCCGGCATCCTCGGGCACCCAGTCGATCGATCTCGCGGGTTCGCTCGGCACATTCGGCAACTCGCTGTTCCAGGATTTCGCCACGGTCGCCGGCAAGAAATATGATTTCAGCTTCGTCGTTCTCGGCAGCACCGACAACATCAACCAGCAGAACCCGTACAACTTCACCGCGACCAACACGTTCACCGGCCTCAATCCGGCGAACCTGCTCAAGCAGACCAATTTCTCGCATCTCAACACCGATCCGAACTGGACGACGATCTCGGGCAGCTTCATCGCGGAGTCGGAGCTGACGCGCATCCGCTTCACCGATACGTCTACCGGCATGGTCAACCAGGGCGTCTATCTTGATGATGTCTCGGTCACGGCGGCGGTTCCCGAAGTCGGCACATGGGCGATGATGCTGATCGGCTTCGGCGGCATCGGCGGCGCCCTGCGCTCGCGCCGCGCCAGCAAGCCGGTCGCTGCGCTTGCCTGACCCAAGGCCTCGCCGGCCATGACCGGTGTGTGATTCGGAAAATGGATCGGCCGTCCGGCGTATCGCGTGGGACGGCCGATCTGCTTTTGGCGATCAAGGCGCTTGAAATTGCAGCAATTCACAAATGATAACTATCTATTTTTTTGCAATTGGCTCGGTTTCGTTATAAATGAAACCTTAGGGACGGCTGTTTTGTCCTCGTGCGTGTTGGGGGTTGTAGGGTTATGCGTAAACCTGTCATCTTGGCCGGTGCATTAACGGCCATCGGTATCGTCAGCGCAGCGCCGTTCGTCCTGTCCGGTATGGGCAGCCCGGCTGTCGCGGACACGCCCGCTATTCTTAAGTCGGTCTCCGATGTTGGCGAGGACGAGGGCCAAGTCGATCCGGGCGCGAGCGCGGGGCCGACCGGTGGGGTCGCCGGCGGCGTACAGAGCAGCGGCGGACAATCGAACCACTCTTCGGGCTCGTCGGCACTGATGGCGGCCGATGACGAGGCTGACGGACAGGCGGAGCGTTTCGAGCCCTTTCTCATCGACGGCATGGAATATGCCGAAGGCACCAATGCCGATGTCACGGCCGCTCAGCTGGCGGACGCTGGCGATGGGAGCAGTCTCGCGCCGAGCGTCGAGAACGGTAATGGCGGCGACGGCAGTACCGGCGGCGCCCGTGCGTTCAGTGCCGGCTATATGGGCGGCGGCGGCGGTTCGACCGCGGGTCCAGGGCAGCCTTCCGGCTCCGACGGGGACGGGCAATGGGAGTTCTGGCAGGACAAGCAGGATCCGATGTTCCGGCTGGCGCGTCCGACCGACGAGACCGACGACACCGGCACGCCCTCCGATGGTGGGCCGACCACGCCGCTGTTCAACGGTCCGGCTGGTCCGACCACCAACAATCCGGGTTCGGGCGGAAGCCCGACCGACGATACCCGGCCGACGGGAGCCGTGCCGGAGCCGGCCAGCTGGATCATGTTGCTGATCGGGTTCGGTGCCGTCGGCTCGGCCCTGCGCTCGCGCAGCGACCGCAAATCGGCATCTATGCCGGTCGCCTGAGAAGCGTCGCCGGTCGCCGCCGGCTGCGACCTGGGTCGCCCCAGGCGAATGAAGCACCGCGATGACGGCGGCGGGCCGATCGCCGGCGGGCTCACGGAATCGCCGGGCGGCGATCCTGCTCGACGAACCCCGGGCCCCGCTGAGTGCGTCATCGCCCGGTTGGCATCGTTCGCAACCGGATAACGCGTTCGGACGCAAGGCCTGTCCCCTGCTCGATTCCGGTGGCCAGGACCTTCTCCGCGCCGGCCGATCCGTAGAGCGCGGCCGAAACGGCAGTGGCGAAGCGGACCTGAGCGCCTGATCAGGCCTTCTTCAGATGCCGGCGGCCGAGCAACTCTGCGATCTGGACCGCGTTGAGGGCCGCGCCCTTGCGGAGATTGTCCGAAACGCACCACAGAACCAGACCGTTTTCGACCGTAGGGTCGTCACGGACCCGGCTGACAAAGGTCGCGAACTCGCCGACACATTCGACCGGGGTCACGTAACCACCGTCCTCGCGCTTGTCGACGAGCATCACGCCCGGCGCCTCACGCAGGATCTTCTGCGCATCTTCGGCCGACAATTCATTCTCCAGCTCGATATTGATCGCTTCAGAATGGCCGACGAAAACGGGCACGCGGACGCAGGTGGCGGTGACCTTCACCTTCGGATCCATGATCTTCTTGGTCTCGACGACCATCTTCCACTCTTCCTTGGTGTAGCCGTCGTCGAGAAACTTATCGATGTGGGGGATCACGTTGAAGGCGATCTGCTTGGTGAACTTCTTCGGTTCGGCCTGGTCTCCGACGAAGATGTTGCGGCTCTGCTCGAACAGCTCGTCCATGCCCGCCTTGCCGGCTCCCGAGACCGACTGATAGGTCGAGACGACGATGCGCCTGATCGTCGCGGCGTCGTGGAGCGGCTTCAGCGCCACGACCATCTGCGCGGTCGAGCAATTGGGATTGGCGATGATATTCCGCTTCTTATAGCCGTCGATCGCCTCCGGGTTCACCTCGGGCACGATCAAGGGGACGTCGGGATCCATCCGGTACAGCGACGAATTGTCGATCACAATGCAGCCCGCGGCGGCGGCCTTAGGTGCATAGATGGCGGTTGCATCCGAGCCGATCGCGAACAGGGCGATATCCCAGCCGGTCCAGTCGAAATGCTCGATGTTCTGGACCTTGTAGGTCTTACCTGTCTCCCCGAACTCGATCATGTCACCCTGGCTTCGGGCCGAGGCGACCACCGCGAGATCGTCGAGCGGGAATTCACGCTCGGCGAGGATGTTCAGCATCTCGCGGCCCACATTGCCGGTGGCACCCGCGACGACGACACGATAGCCCATGGTCATTTCCTAATGTTTTGACGTCGTGAAGATATGCAAACGGCCGGTCTCCCTGGGGAGCCGGCCGCCTGCGAGGTCTGTTTCGGAAGGTCTGGTCTCAGGCTTCCTGGGCCTCGGCGGCCGGGCGGTTGTCGCGGCGCTCCGCAATACGGGCCGATTTGCCGCGCCGGCCCCGCAGATAATAGAGCTTGGCGCGACGGACGACGCCCTTACGGACGACTTCGATCGAATCGATGTTCGGCGAATAGAGCGGGAAGACGCGCTCGACACCCTCGCCGAACGAGATCTTGCGGACCGTGAAGGACGAGCCCATGCCCCTGTTGGCGCGGGCGATGCAGACGCCCTCATAGGCCTGGACGCGGGTGCGCTCGCCTTCGACGACTTTTACGCCGACCTTCAGCGTATCGCCGGGGCGGAAATCGGGAATCGTCTTCGATTCCTTGAACTTGGCAATCTGCTCGGCTTCGAGCTGCTGGATGAGGTTCATGCTCATCGCTCCTTCTTCTGTCGCCGCGCGCCAGAGGGAGGCTGGTCCCGAGCGCCCTCATGGCGCTCCCAAAGGTCCGGCCTCCTTAGCCTTGTCTCGGTCTCGGCCATGGCCTTGCGCCATGCCTCGATCCTCGCATGATCCCCAGATCGCAGCACTTCGGGGATCGTGCGCCCTTCCCACTCGGCAGGTCGGGTATAATGCGGATATTCGAGAAGCCCGCTTTCGAAGCTCTCGTCGTCGCCGCTATCGGGCGCGCCCATTACGCCGGGAAGCAGCCGAATGCAAGCGTCGAGCAGCGTCAAGGCGCCCATTTCCCCCCCTGAAAGGATGTAATCGCCGATCGAAACCGGCTCGATCGGCCGCGCCTCGAACAGCCGCTCGTCGATCCCTTCGAAGCGCCCGCAGAGAATCGTGACGCCGGGCCCCGCCGTGAGCGCCCGAATGCGAGCCTGGGTGAGCGGCGCCCCGCGCGGTGTCATCGCCAGGAGAGGCGCGCCGGGCTGCCGCTCCAGCGCATGGTCGACCGCGCGCGCCAGCACGTCGGCGCGCATCACCATCCCCGCGCCACCGCCCGCCGGCGTGTCGTCGACGGACTTGTGCCGGTCGGTCGCGAAGTCGCGGATCTGGATGGGATCGCAGCTCCACTTCCCCTCCGCCAAGGCGCGACCGGCGAGCGAGTGCCCAAGCGGGCCGGGAAACATCTCGGGATAGAGGGTGAGGATGGTGGCGGCGAAGGTCATCAGATCGTCCAGTTCTCGACCTTGAGGCCCGGCATGTCGGCGAAATGCCGCTGGTTGGCGGTGATCAGCGTGAGCCCCAATGAAAGAGCGTGGGCCCCGATCAGCCGGTCAAAGCTGCCGCGCTTGAACGGCAGCTTCACATAGCTTTCGGCGGCAAGGCGATCGAACGGCAAGACTGTCACCAGCGCAAAGAAATTCTCTGCGCGCGCCGCTTCTTCTGACGAGCCCATACCCATCATCACTTCCGCAAAGACGACGGACGAGGTGACCAATTCACCGGGAGCATGGCTTTCGACGCGCCGGCGCACCGCATCGGAAGCGCCTTTGAGAAGATAGATGCAGATATTCGAATCGAGCAGAAAGAGAGGGTCAACCACGAGGGAGAAGCTTTCCCTCCCAGTCCAGTTCGCGCTCCTCGAACAGACGATCTTCCGGCTTCAGCAATTTGAGGTTTGGGATCGAGCCATAGATGCCCGACAGGTCGATCTTCCTCGGCGGCTCGTCGGCACGCTTGAAGCTGAATTCGCCCCGCTCCTCTCGGACAAGGACCTCGGTACCTTCTTTCAGGCCAAGCGCCTTCGGCAGGCGCAGCGCCACCGAATTGCCTGACTTGAAGATCTTCGCGCGATATTCCTCGCTCATGATCGACTCCGTATATACGCAATGTATATACTCAATTTCCGAACAGCTTACAACACTCGTCGCGCGACGATATCCGTGCACAGCGCGAGCAGCGCCCCTGCCACCGCGAGCATGGCCAGCAGTGAGCCCCATCCGCCGATCATGAAGGCGTCGCCCTTCGCCAGCAGCAGGCCGAACACCACGAGCGGTGGCAGGATCACCTGTATCGCCGCGCTGATCACGCGCAGGCGCGGCGGCAGGCCGCGTTTGCGGGTGCGGACCACGCCATAGGCGATGATCACCAGATAGAGGCTGCCGATCAGCAGGAAGAGCGTGGTCAGGTTCATTCGGCGAACTCCGGGTCGATCAGCAGCCGGTCGGGCTCGACCGTCACGGCCCTGGTGATGGGGACCATGAAGCGCTTGCCGTCGGGCTTCTCGATCTCGAGCACGTCGCCCGCGCCGAAATCCTCGACGAGGACGGCGGTGCCGATGGTCTCGCCGTCGACGAGGCAGGGCAGACCGATCAGGTCGATATGATAATATTCACCGTCGGCCAGCGGCGGCAGGGACGAGCGCGGCACGCCGAGCTGGGTTCCGCGCAGCGCCTCCGCGGCGTTGCGATCGGCAATCTCGGCAAAGCGTGCGACCGCGCCGTTCGAACCTGGACGAATAGACTTCAGCGTGAAGGTACGGCCGGCGCCGTGAAGCACCTCATAGGCCGAAAGATCCTCGCTGAAGAGCTTGAGGCGGACCTCGCCCGTCACACCATGCGCGCCGATGATGGCGGCCAGCGTGACGGTGCGATCTTCGCTCATGCCAGCGCTCAGCCCTGGGCTTCTTCCTCTGCCGCAGGAGCCTCTTCGGCAACTGCTTCCTCGGCCGGAGCTTCGGCTGCGGCTTCCTCGGCCACAACCTCTTCCTCGACCGGCGCCTTCGCGGCTTCCTCGGCAGCGGCGAGCTTGGCTGCGCGCTCCTCGGCGCGCTCCTTGGCCTTCTCGCCCGGCGCGCCCTTCTTCGGGTTGTTTCGGGCGGTGCGCTCCTTGACGCCCGCGGCGTCGAGGAAGCGGGCCACGCGATCGGTCGGCTGCGCGCCGACCGAGAGCCAATGCTTCGCGCGATCGGCGTCGATCTGAACGCGATTGGCGTCGTCCTTGGCGAGCAGCGGGTTGTACGAACCGATCTTCTCGATGAAGGCGCCGTCGCGCGGCGACCGCGAGTTGGCGACGACGATGCGGTAATAGGGACGCTTCTTGGCGCCGCCACGGGCGAGACGGATGGAAACGGACATTCGGGTGTTCCTTTCTACTATTCGATCAGTTCAATCAGCGTTTCTTGAGGAAATTCTGGAAGCCGGGGGGCAGGCCCTGCGGATTGCCGGGCAGGCCGGGCGGGCCGCCGCCGGCGCCGGGCATCGGCGGCATCCCGCCGGCGCCACCGCCCAGCATCCCGCCGAGACCGCCACCGCCGCCGAGCAGCCCGGCGAGGCCCTTGAGGCCACCCATCTTTTTCATCTTCTTCATCACGGTCGACATCTCCTGATGCATCTTCAGGAGCTTGTTGACGTCCTGCACCGTGGTGCCGGATCCCTTGGCGATGCGGATCTTGCGCTTGGCGTTGATGATCTCGGGCTTGCCGCGCTCCTTGGGCGTCATCGATCCGATGATCGCGTCCATCCGCACCAGCACGCGGTCGTCGGCCGCGCCCGAGGCCATAGCCTGCTTGACCTGCTTGACCCCGGGCAGCATCGCCGCCAGGCCGGAAAGCCCGCCCATGCGCGTCATCTGCGCAAGCTGGTTGCGCAGATCGTTCATGTCGAACAAGCCCTTGGCCATCCGCGCGGCGAGCGCCTCGGCTTCCTCGACCTTGATCGTTTCGGCAGCCTTCTCGACGAGGCTGACCACATCGCCCATGCCGAGGATGCGACCCGCCAGGCGCTGCGGCTGGAACAGTTCGATGCCGTCCAGCTTCTCACCGGTGCCGACGAATTTGATCGGCTTGCCCGTGACAGCCCGCATCGAAAGCGCCGCGCCGCCGCGCGCGTCACCGTCCATCCGGGTCAGCACGACGCCGGTCAGCGCCACCTGATCGGAAAAGCTCTTGGCGACGTTGACGGCGTCCTGTCCCGTCAGCGCGTCCACGACCAGCAATATCTCGTCGGGCTCGGAGACGGCGGCGACCGCTTTCATCTCCTCCATCAGCGCCTGATCGACATGGAGCCGGCCGGCCGTGTCGAGGATCAGCACGTCATAGCCCTGAAGCTTGGCGGCCTGGAGCGCGCGCCTGGCGATGTCGACCGGTTGCTGGCCGGCGACGATCGGCAGTGTCGCGACCGAAGCTTGGGTACCGAGCGTGGCGAGCTGCTCCTGCGCGGCCGGGCGATTGACGTCCAGCGACGCCATCATCACCTTTTTGCGGCCCTTTTCGGTTAGCCGCTTGGCGATCTTGGCGGTCGTCGTCGTCTTGCCCGAACCCTGCAGGCCGACCATCATCACGATCGCTGGCGGGGTGACCTCGAGCTCCAGATCCGACGCTTCCGCGCCCAGCATCTCGACGAGCGCGTCGTGGACGATCTTGACGACCTGCTGGCCCGGGGTGACCGAGCGCAGCACATTCTGCCCAACCGCCTGCTCGGTCGCCTTCTCGACGAACTCGCGGACGACCGGCAACGCGACATCGGCTTCGAGCAGCGCGATCCGCACCTCGCGCATCGCCTCGCGCACGTCCGATTCGGAAAGCGCGCCGCGGCCGCGCAGGCGGTCAAAGACCCCTCCCAGCCTTTCGCTCAGACTTTCGAACATGCTTCACTCCCGCTGCGCCGAAAACGCCGAAACTGCGGCCTTCGCAAACACAAAACGCAAACGACGCCGGCGGGCGAAACCTCGCCGGCCAGCGTGCATCCGTGGACGCCTTCAATGCTTTTGCTGTCTGTAAGACGCGGCGGGCTTTAGCGGGATCGCCGCGATAAAGCAATTTCCGTTTGGTCGCTGGTGCGGATCACGCTTTGCGAAGACCGAGACCGACGTCTTGCGTACCGCTCGAACGAGGTGCCTGGGATCGTCGCTGAATTTCCAATCCGCAATTCCGCCGCACTTTCCGTTGCGGCTGGGCCGAAAAAAGTCGGCCCCGAATGTCGTCCATTAAAGAGTTGGCAACCCTCACCTCGCTATTTTTCCGCGACAGGTCATCGGAGCAGGCAATGGATCTCATCGCGGCGGAGGAGGGTTCGCAAGCGCCTTCCCCGACGGACAGGCGCGACATTCAGGCCGCCGGCATAACCGTTGCCGCGATCTTGCTCGTCCTGACATCGGGCTGGACGGCATTCGCGGCCGCCTTCGGGCTCGGCGGACGCCCGGCGACCGACAATGACCATGTGCTGATTTCCGCGCTGTTGCTCAACCTGGCCCTGATGCTGCTGGGCTGGGGGCGCTATCGCGCTCTCAAGCGCGAAGTCGCGCTGCATCGCACCGCCGAAGCGCAGGCCCGGGCACTCGCGACCCGCGATCCGTTGACCGGGCTGCTCAACCGACGGGCATTGGGCAGCCGCGGCGGCCGCATGATCGAGGCGGCGGCGCGCGAACATCAGGCCGTGGCCATGCTCACCATCGATCTCGACCATTTCAAATCGGTCAACGATCTGCACGGCCATGGCGCAGGCGACACGCTGCTGCGTGCCGCTTCGGAGGCCATCGCCCGGCCGCTACCCCCGTCGGCGATCGCGGCCCGGCTCGGCGGCGACGAATTCGCCTGCGCCTTCTCGTTCGACCCCGACGCGCCATCGGTCGTCGACGATGTCGCCGACGCCATCCTGACCCGGCTTGGCCAGCCGTTCATGGTCGAGGGCATCCAGGCGCACATCGGCGCATCGATGGGTATCGCGCAGACCGGAGAGGGTTGCCGGACGATCGATACGCTGATGCGTCGCGCCGACATCGCGCTTTACGCCGCCAAGCGCGGCGGCCGCAATCAGCGGGCGTGGTTCGACATGAGCATGGAGAATGAGCTCGAGTTGCGCAACGAGATCGAGCTCGGCTTGCGCGCCGGGATTCCGGCCGGCCAGATTCTCCCTTTTTTCGAGCCGCAGGTGAAGCTCGCAACGGGCGAGATCATCGGATTCGAACTGCTGGCGCGCTGGGACCATCCCGAACTCGGGATACTCGAACCGGCCATCTTCATCCCGATCGCCGAGGAATCCGGCCTGATCGGCGAGCTGTCGATGACGGTGATCCGCGCAGCCGTCGAGGAGGCCCGGCTATGGAATCCGAAATTGGGGCTAAGCGTCAACATCAGCGCGACGCAGATGCGCGATCCGTGGCTGGCGCAGAAGATGGTCAAGCTGATAACCGAAGCCGGCTATCCGGCCGAGCGCCTGGAAGTGGAAATTACCGAGGCGGCATTGTTCGAGAATCTCGGCATTTCCCGGTCGATCCTCGCGAGCCTCAAGAACCAGGGCATCCGTATTGCCCTCGATGATTTCGGCACGGGCTATTCCAGCCTGACCCATCTGCGCGCGCTGCCGCTCGACCGGATCAAGATCGACCGCAGTTTCGTGGCCCGTATGGCCGGAGATGCCGAAGCCGCGGCATTGGTCCGGACGATCATCTCGCTCAGCGACAGCCTCGGTATCGCGGTCATGGCCGAGGGCGTCGAAACCGCGGAGATCGCGGCGCTGCTTGGCGAGATGGAATGCAAGACGGCTCAGGGCTGGCATTTCGGCCGCGCCGCCCCCGCCCGCGCCACCCGCGCGCTGCTCGCCGAACGCGGCCTGCTCGTCGTCGCCTCGCCCAGCGCGGTCGCCGGCGACGTCGCCACCGCCCGCCAGGAGCGCAAGAAGCGCGCCTGATCGTTCCTCCCCGGCCCGGGGGGGACCGCGAAGCGGTGGACGGGCCGGCCGGCGAGCGTTCGGCTCGTTAGTTCCCGCACTCATTAGGGATCATTGAACGTGTCCCGGCAACCCGATCTCGACGGTCACCCACTCAGGTGGGGCGTCCCATCGAAGATGCTCAGAAATTCTTCGATATCCACGACGGTCAGCGAAGGTGGCAGCTTTGCTATCGGGCCAGCCCTCTTCTTAATGCGCTCGTCGTAGGTAACGAAATAGCCGCCGTACTTGGCGGACTCGAACAGGTGCCGCGCATCGGCCGTATGCCGCCCAGGCTTAGCATTGCCCTGCAGCTCCCGTTCGATTTCCTCAATCATTTGCCGCTCATCTGCGGTGAGATCGACCGGCAGGGTGTGCAGCAGCTGAGTTGCCAACTGCTTCGCCTTGGGCGGCGTACTCGGACGGTCGAGTTCCTTGAGCACCGTGTGGGGAATCGTTACGATGAATTCGAAGGCGAGCGCCAGATCAACGAAGCGGTCGACATGCGCCTGCCGGCTTGGGTCGTCCTGAAGCGCGTTCGTGTCGACAGCGACGTTCACAAGGCGGGGATTGAGGGGGCGGTGCACCCAGTTAGCACCTTCCGGGCTGGAATGGCCGGCAGCGCACCATCACCATAACCTCGGGAGACCCGCCGACATCAGCGTCATAAGCCCAACCCGCTGCACGATAACTCTCATTCCCATGTCAGCTCGGCTTGCCGAACAAGGAACCGTTTCTCGCCGTAGAACGACCAAGGAATTCCTGTGCAGCGGCAGATGAGTTTCTGACCGACATGGTCAGGCGAGTAGGGCGTCGCCGCTGCCACCATGCGTTCTTGCAATTGCTCATCCAGAAAATCCGGCGTCGACCAGTCTGCGGCAAGCCAGTCCTTCGCGTTTGAAGGCACCAGATAAAGGCCGTGGTGCATTTCCCAACCTACCGCGAATTTGCGGACCACATTGCGCTTAGTTTTCGAGACTTTTTCGAGAGCCACATCCTGTTCAAGAGCTAGTCGTTTACGCGACTCTTCTGAATTAGGGTCGAGGTCGATAAGCGCGGGAGGCTCTGCCGGAGCAGTGACGTCTGCGGGCCGGATGGTCCGGTGCAGCCCGAGAAAGAATCCGTGATCGCGAAGGGTGATACGGTCATCACCCCATCCGCTGGCTGGGTCGGATGTTTTCGAGCGGATAGACTGCATCTCGCCAACGTATTGCCTGGGCGACGCATCCGTGCCCTCCTGCACAACCGTCGCGTCCACCTTACCAGTTCGAACCCGGCCCGTGACCACAAGGATAGGGTCGTAATTTCGGGCGTGCCCCTCCAGCCGGGCAGTGAAGGTTGAGCCCTTGAAAGTGACGATGGCGTTACCTTCGACCGGTTCCCAACCTTGATCGGTCGGTGACAACCAGACCCAATGCCACGGCGCATCGGCGGCGAAGGCGGCCGAAGCGCAAGCGCCGCCAATTCCGATGAAAAGTATCGATACGAGTTTTTGGAGACCTCTCACGGCTCGGGCATCTTCCATGTCACGGCCATCCGCAGATTACGGCCTCGGACCTCCCGCCCATCGTGCGTCTTGGGTTCGAGCTTCATCGTCGACGCTAGCTGGTATGTCGCGAAAAGCAGCTCTTCTCGAATATCCGGCGTGAGCGAATTCGCGCTGCTAGGATCGACCTGAAATGCTCCCGGATCACGACAAAGCGGTCGGAGTGTAAACTCGATCTTGCAGGTGATGACGACCCTCGCAATGATTCCGGCACGCACAGCCGCAGTCGGATACAAATGCTCCACCAGGGATGTATCCAGCGGTGTAGAAAGCCCTACGTCATTGAGTGTTATAGCCGGGCCAGTAGCGAACGGCTCTCGCGCGTCTTCTGGCGCAACAACCTCGTCGAATACCCTTATTACGAACATATGCTTTTGGCGGCCGGGTTTGGCCGCCAACCGGGATGCGCGAATTCGCCTAGCGGCGACGTCCTGCAATTCGGCGGCAGACCCGTCCGCCTGATGTCTTCGCAGTTCGATCCAATCTACCGTCTTTTGTCCTTGCGGCAATAGATAAGCTGGAATGCAGGCGCCCGGTGCACCGCTGACATTCCACACGATGCAGGCTAGGCGCACTCGAACCGGCGCGGTTGGTTTGGCCGAGAGACTATCCCACGTCGCGGCGCGAACAGAGTCGCTGATCGGCACTCGGAGATCGGCCGGTGCTGTCGGTTGATATTCTACCGGGACAATGTTCAGGTCTACGCTGCCGAACGGCGCCCCTGCGGCGGCCGCTGCGAGCATCACAAAGAAAGCGATCATTCGTCCTCCCGCCAATCACATCGAGCGATGCGTCATCATTCTGCCAACCTTCGTCAGGCTTATCGGCAAAAGCGGCACCGGCCAAATGATCCAAACCGATATGGATCGAAAGAAAGCGCCGGTGCCATTGCTGTCTTGATCCCGGATGATAATCCTCGGGATGAGGGGATGGGAAATGGAGCAGGAAGATCGATCGACCGGCGCGCCCTTGGGTATAGCGGCGCTCAAGGCAAGCTGGAGGCATTCGCGATGATGTGGGTGGTCAGGATCTTGCTCGGCTTCGCCTCGCTTCAGGCTTTCCCCGCCGTTGCAGATAGTTGGATGCCACCGACGCGTGCAACCTACTTATCAGCCAGCAAGGATGTACGCTTCACCGTCACCCCGCGCGAGTTGAGGGATCAACTAGGCTATTTCTCCGACAAAGTGGACGGCAAGGAACCAGCCGGCCAGCGCCCTGGAGGCGAGCCGCGTGCTCGGGGCAAACTGGAGCGCCAGACTGGGCCGATCTGGACGACGATCTGGGAAGGGCCGTTGGCTAACGACGTGTCACCCGTGAGCGCGTTGATCGCTGACGATGGTGCTTACGTGGTGACATTCGACAACTGGCACTCCACCGGCTGGGGTGAGAATGTCGTCGTGATCTATCGCGCCGATGGCTCGATCGTTCGTTCTATGAAGCTCGCCGACGTTGTTCCCGAGGAATACATTCGTGCGCTACCCAGAAGTGTGAGCTCGCTGTGGTGGAGCGGAGAGCACGAACTGAGGACGGATCAAAAGCAGCTGGTCCTAAAGGTCGTCATCCCGAACCGTTCTGGATCAATCGGAAGCCCGCGAGGCTATCTTGATGTGCCGATCGATCTAGCGAGCGGACGCGTTGCGCCATTGTCAGGGCAGGCGTGGGATAACGCGATGGCTGCTGCGGCCCCGTTGATCGCGCAATCCAAGGCGGAGGAAGCTGCTTGGCGGGCGGAGATGATCGCACCCCTTGTGGCACCTGTGAGCGCTGATGAAACGGAATGGCAGCGTTACATCTATCAAGCAGCGTCACGTCTCGTCGCCCCTCGAAAAGGTGGGATGGGCTTTGATCTGGGGTGGATACTCCCCGCAGTTAGCGATCCGAATTTTGCCCGTGAAGCGAAGAACATCCGTGAGGTATTCACGGAATGGGACGAGGAGTCGGACCTGTCTTTCGCCAGCCCCGCAGCGCCAGCCGAATTGGCCCGGCTTTTAGGCGCTGGCGCCAGAGCCGGGAAGCCTGATCGCTTGCGCGGCTACCGCCTGTTCATTGCGCTGCCGGCTGCCTTAAGCGCCGAGATTGAAGCTGATTTGAAGCGCACGGGTGCAACAATCATTTTAATCGACCCGGCCAGCAGCATCCCGCATCGACCGGAAGTGTTGCGGGAATTGGGCGTGAGCGAAGATCAAGTCGCTGCCGAAGCGGAGAAGGCAGCTGTCGCAGCGCGACTGTTCGACGCCGAAGCAAAGCGCTTGAACGCGCTTGCTCCACCGGAACCGAAGAACGCAGCTGGCGAGAATGAAAAAGGGCTTGAGGAGATGGCAGACCAGCTTGAGGAAGCCGCCGATCAGCTCAGGAAGCAGGCCGGAGATGGGGCCAAGCCTAAATAGCCGCGGCATTAAGGTCCACTCTAGCTTGGGGGTGCGTTTGACCGATCAGTCTGCACCGAGATGGATCGAACGCCTGAGCCCGCACCGATGCCGACCAGGCGCCCGATACTAATCTTGGGCTAAGGTAGAATCAGATGCAGAGGGAATTAAGGTGCGGTGACAATCGTGGTGAATTGCCGTGACACGCGCGATAACCCCTTAATCGACGCCTGACGGCCAACCGCTTAAGCCTTCCATCCCGCACACCAATGTTCCCGTTTTGTTTGCATTTTCGACATCTTGGTGCTATGCGCAACGGCTCGAATCCCCAAGGCCGCCCGGTGTCGCAAAAGCTCGCTCGCCATCCTCTCCACGCCCATCCTCACCATCACCGCGTCGCCGCGTCGGTGGATCACGCGCCTTCGCGCCTTCCCCCGGAGAAGGGCGAGACTCGAAAAAACAAAAAATTCGCCCATCAACCCCATACACCCGGGATTGTTAAGAATCGCTCGCAACTGGAGCGCCCTCGGGACCAGCTCGCCCTCCCCGCCGATCGCCCCGCGACGGCAAGGCTTCGGGCCGCCCCATGGACTTCGCCCGCCCCGCACCCTAGATCGCGCGCGATGCAGATCCGCTTTCACAAGATGCACGGTCTCGGCAATGATTTCGTCGTGATCGATGCGCGCCAGACCCCGGTTGAGATGACCGGGGCGCGCGTGCGTGCGCTCGCAGATCGCAAGACCGGGGTCGGCTGCGATCAACTGATCCTGCTCGAAGCATCTGCCATCGCGGACGCCCGCATGCGGATCTTCAATGCCGATGGCGGCGAGGTCGAGGCCTGCGGCAACGCGACACGCTGCGTCGTCAGCCTGCTCGGGGGACAGGCCCGGATCGAGACGCTGGGCGGGATGCTGGGCGGGGTCAGCGCCGGCAGCGATGTCGCGGTGGACATGGGCAAGCCCAGGTTCGAGTGGGACATGATACCCCTCGCCTATGCGATGGACACGCTCGCCATGCCGGTCGCCTGGGATGAGCTGGCATCGCCGATGGCGGTCAATGTCGGCAATCCGCACCTGGTCTTCTTCGTGCCCGACGCCGACGCGGTCGCTCTCGATCGTCTCGGCCCGCGGATCGAGACCGATCCGCTCTTCCCGGCGCGGATAAATGTCAATGTCGCGACGGTGGTGGACCGCGGCCATATCCGGCTGCGAGTCTGGGAACGTGGCGTGGGACTGACCGACGCGTGCGGAACCGGCGCATGCGCGACCGCGGTTGCGGCGATCCGCGCCGGCCTCGTCGACGCGCCGGTCGAGGTGGCGCTGCCGGGGGGGGCGCTGACCATCGCCTGGGCACCGGACAAGGCGATCGTCATGACCGGTCCCGCGACCCATGTCTTCACCGCGGAAGCCGATCTGGACGCCTTTGGATGAGCGGCCCGGAACTGATCACGCTCGGCTGTCGCCTGAACATCGCCGAAAGCGAGACGATGAGGATGATCGCGGCCGATCAGGATGACCTCATCATCGTCAACAGCTGCGCGGTCACGGCCGAGGCGGTCAAGCAAACGCGGCAGACGATCCGGCAGGCGGCGCGTCGCCGGCCCGGTGCGCGGATCGTCGTCACCGGCTGCGCGGCGCAGATCGATCCCGCAATCTTCGCCGCGATGCCGGAGGTTGCCCGCGTCCTGGGCAATGGCGAGAAGATGCGCGCGGAAGCCTTCGCATTCGACGCCGGCGAACGCGCAGACATCGTCATGTCCGACGTCATGGCGCTACGCGAGACGACGCCGCATATGGCCGCCGCCTTCTCGACCCATGCGCGTGCCTTCGTGGAAGTGCAGAACGGGTGCGACCATCGCTGCACTTTCTGCATCATCCCTTTTGGGCGGGGCAACAGCCGCTCGGTCCCCGCCGCCACTGTAATCGACCGCATCAAGGCACTGGTCGAGGAGGGCCATCAGGAGGTCGTGCTGACCGGAGTGGACCTGACCAGCTATGGCGCCGATCTCCCAGGAGCGCCGACGCTGGGCCTGCTGGTGGAGCGCATATTGACGCATGTGCCCGCGCTTGGCCGGCTGCGCCTCTCGTCGCTCGATTCGGTCGAGATCGACGACCGGTTATTCGCGCTGCTGACGGGCGAGCAGCGGATCATGCCCCATGTCCACCTGTCGCTCCAGGCGGGCGACGATCTGATCCTCAAGCGGATGAGGCGGCGCCATAGTCGCGCCCAGGCCATAGCGCTGGTCGAACGCCTGAAGGCGGCGCGGCCCGAGATCGCGATCGGCGCGGACCTGATCGCCGGCTTCCCGACCGAAGACGAGGCCATGGCGGCGAACAGCGCCGCGCTGATCGATGATTGCGACATCGTTTTCGGTCATATCTTTCCTTACTCGCCCCGCGCGGGCACGCCGGCGGCGCGGATGCCGCAGGTCGACCGCGCCACGGTCGGCCGGCGTGCCGCCGAGCTGCGCGCACGAAGCTCGATCCGACGTGCGGCGTGGCTCCGGACGCTCGTCGGGACCAGCCAGCCGGTGCTCGCCGAGCGAGGCGGCCGGGGTCATGCCCCAAGTTTCGCGCCTGTGGCGTTCGAGGGCGATGCGCCGACACCGGGAAGCATCATTTCCACCATCATCACCGGCCTCGACGTCGATGGCCTGACGGGCAGGGCCGCATGAGCGAACTACGCTGGCACGACAAATTGTTCGGCGGATTCCGCAAGACGTCGGACAGGCTTGGTGAAAATCTCACCGGCCTGTTTGGCAAGGCCGCGCTCGACCGGGAGACGCTGGAGGAGATCGAGGAGGCGCTGATCGCGTCCGATCTCGGACCCGCGACCGCGGGCCGTATCCGCCAGCGCCTCGAGGGCGAACTCTTCGACAAGGGGCTCGACGAACGCAAGCTGCGCGAGATCGTGGCGCAGGAGATCGAGAAGGTGCTCGCCCTCGTTGCCAGGCCTCTCGAGATCGAGGCATTCCCGCGGCCACAGGTCATCCTCGTCATCGGCGTCAATGGATCGGGCAAGACGACGACGATCGCCAAGCTCGCGCACTGGCTGCAGGAACAGGATTATGCGGTGATGCTTGTTGCCGGCGACACGTTTCGCGCCGCCGCGATCGGCCAGCTCAAAGTCTGGGCGGACCGGATCGGGGTGCCGATCATCAGCGGGCAGGAAGGCGGCGATGCTGCCAGCCTGGTCTTCGAAGGCGTGAAGCAAGGCACTGCAAAAGGCATAGACGTGCTGATCGTCGACACCGCCGGCCGCCTCCAGAACAAGAGCGGTTTGATGGACGAACTCGCCAAGATCCGCCGGGTGCTCGGCCGGTTGAACCCGGCGGCGCCGCACGACGTTCTGCTCGTACTGGACGCGACGACCGGCCAGAATGCGCTGAGCCAGATCGAGATATTCAAGGAGACCGCAGGCGTGACCGGCCTCGTCATGACCAAGCTCGACGGAACCGCACGTGGCGGCGTGCTCGTCGCGGCGTCCGAACGGTACGGCATGCCGGTCCATGCGATCGGCGTCGGCGAGACCATCGACGACCTCAGGCCCTTCGACCCGGCCGAAGTTGCCCGCGCGATCGCGGGGCTCGAAGGGATCGGCAAGTGAACCAGGCCGCTACGCACCCCCAAGAGCCTCGCACCGCGCTTAAGCTGGCGATCGATCTCGGCCCGCTATTGATCTATTTCGTGGCCTACTGGCTCACCAAGGACGTCGTCCTGGCAACCGGCATCTTCATGGTCGCGACCGTGGTGGCGCTGATTGCCTCCTGGCTGAGGACGCGCCGCATCTCCATGATGCTGGCCTTCTCGGCGGTTATGGTGCTGGTGTTCGGCAGCCTGACCGTCTGGCTCCATGACGCGACCTTCATCAAGATGAAGCCGACGATCTATTATGTAATGGTCGCGGCGATCCTCGGTTTCGGCCTGTTCACCGGCCGGCAGATGCTGAAGCTGGTGCTCGGGCAGGCCTATCCCGGCCTCAGCGATGCCGGATGGACCAAGCTGACCCGCAACTGGGCCCTGTTCTTCCTCGCCATGGCTGCGGCGAACGAGTCCGTCTGGCGATCGACCAGCACGGAATTCTGGCTGAGTTACAAGCTGTGGGGCGCGTTGCCGGCCACTCTGCTCTTCGCGCTTGCCAACATCCCGATGATGATGCGCCACGGGCTCGACACCGACGCCTCGGCGAAGGACACGCCGTTGCCCCCACAGGGATGAACGAACCGCCAAATGCGGTCGCTCTTTCCCTGCCGCGGCAGCGGCGATCCGTCAGGCTGCCTTCTGGATCTGGTCGCCCTTCGCGAAAGCGTCGTCTTCGAGATTCCGCGACACGAAATCCCAGTTGATCACCTTGCCGAGCACGGCTTCGGCGAATTTGGGGCGCGCATTGCGATAGTCGATATAATAAGCGTGCTCCCAGACATCGAGGGTTAGCAACGGCTTGGCGCCGTCAAGGTCGAGCGGCGTCTCGCCGTCGTGGAGCGAGGTGACAAGAAGCGCATCGCCCGCGAGTACCAGCCAAGCCCAGCCGCTGCCAAAATGGCCGGCCGCTTCGGTGCTGAGCTTCTCGATCAGCGTGCTCCGATCGCCAAAACTCGTCTCGATCAGGCGTGCGAGCTTGTCGGACGGCCGGGTCGCGCCCTCGGGCGCGAGGCACTGCCAGAAGAAATCGTGGTTCCAGATCTGGCCGGCATTGTTGAGGAGCGACTTGTCACCCCGATCGCCGGCCAGCCTGATCACTTCGACCAGCGACTTGCCCGCCAGCCCCTTCTCGTCGATCCAGCCGTTGACCTTATCGACATAGGCCTTGTGATGCTTGCCGTGATGATAGTCGAAACTCTCGGCCGACAGCACGGGTTCGAGCGCGGCTTTGTCAAATGGCAAGGGGGGTAGCGAAAACGCCATAAGCTTCTCCAACGGGTGATGGCAGAGATGCTTCCTCAACGGATGAGCGGGTCGCAAAGGTTCCGGGAAATTGGCCGGCTGATCGCACCCGAGGTGCATGCCGTCGCTCGCGCTTTATGTGTGACAAAGCTGCAACGGAATCCTAAAGTGCCGCGTGAAGCGATCCGCGGGCAAGGCAGCGGACGCAACGCAGGGGAAGGTCATGGACAAGTTTTTCGGCAATCTACATCTGGTGCTGCTCGTCGGCCTTGTCGCCGCGATCGCCCTGATCGGATATAGCGGCGGCTTCACCGACCATTCGCAGATTCTGCGTTGGTTGCATCTGTTTTTCGGGATCACCTGGATCGGCCTGCTCTACTATTTCAACTTCGTGCAGATTCCGACCATGCCGACCGTGCCTGCCGAACTGAAGCCGGGCGTGTCCAAATACATCGCGCCCAAGGCGCTCTTCTTCTTCCGGTGGGGCGCGGCTTTCACGGTGCTGACCGGCCTTCTGATCGCCTATACGACAGGCGGAACGCCCGGTTATCTGCTCGATGCCCTGACCCTCGGTGAATATCATCGCCTGATCGGCATCGGCATGTGGCTGGCGCTGATCATGGCATTCAACGTCTGGTTCGTGATCTGGCCGGCGCAGAAGAAGGCGCTGGGCCTGGTCGAGGCCGATGCCGACACCAAGGCTGCGGCAGCCAAGACCGCGATGATTTTCTCGCGCACCAACACGCTGCTGTCGCTGCCGATGCTCTACGCGATGATCGCCGCCAATCACGGCTGATCGTCGGCAAGCCGAAATGCGGGGCTGGAGACGCGGGTCTCCGGCCCCTTGCATTTTCCGCGGAGCGCGGCTGCGGCTCGTCCCTGCCGCTCGAAGCTGCCCCGCCTGAACGCGGTCTCGATGCAAGCGAGGCAGGTGACGCCCCGGCGAAAATCCTCTACCGCGCGTGCCATGAATGCCAGCCTTACCGACGTCGCGGACGAATATGAGCTGCTCGATGCGGATGACCGCTACCGATTGCTCATCGATCTCGGTCGTTCGCTCGAAGCGATGCCCGAACCGTTGAAGACCGATGGGACCCTGGTGCGCGGCTGCTCGGCCGCCGTGTGGGTCTACCCGACGGTGACGGAAGACGGCCGGCTGCACTTCCTCGCCGATTCCAACGCGGCGATCACCAAGGGCATCATCGCCCTGGTATTGCTGACCGTCCAGGATCGGACCCCGGCCGAGATCGCCGAGACCGACATCGCCGCTGCGCTGGAGCCGTTCGACCTACGCAATCAACTCAGTTCGAACCGCACCCAGGGAATCCCCAACATGATCGCCCTGATCAAGGCGACCGCGGAGCGCTACGCATGAAGTTCGCCGACGCCCTGACACTTTTGTTCGCCGGCTGCGCGACGATCGTGCCGGCCTGCGCAAGCGCCGATCAGGCCGCCCGCTTCGAAACCGGCCGGCTGATGATCGCCGGTCAGCATTTCGCGCCAGCCGAAGTGCTCGACGCCCGCGCGCTGCCCGACGTCAACGGTAAGGTCGGCATAATTTTGACCCTCACACCATCGGCCGCCAAGCGCCTGGAGGGCATCACCGCTGCGTTGGTCGGCAGGCCGATGTTGATCGCGCTGGATGGCAAGACCATCGCCGCCGAATTGATCAGCAAACCGCTCAGCGGCGGCGTGATCGAGATCCCGGGGCGGTGGAACCTGAGCGAAGGCGAAGCGCTGGCGCGGCGGATTTCCGGCAACGACCCGCTGCCCGACGATTTGGGCGCGGAGTAGCCGCCGGTCTGCGCCCGGCCGCGGCTGAGGCCGGCTGCCGCCCCGGCCTCGTCCGCGAAGGATGGTCTGAACCAAAGCGCTCTGCCCCGCGTTTTCCTGCACCATGCAGAACCGCCCGATCGAGCAGCTCGACACCGTGGACTCCGCCCCCGGCATCCGCCGGCTTCGCTGTGGCCGAGGCTGGCGCTTCGTCGATCCGCGCGGCGGCGTCATACGCGATGTCGGGACGCGGATGCGGATACTCTCGCTCGGGATTCCGCCTGCGTGGCGCGACGTGTGGATCAATGCTGACCCCGAGGCGCCCGTCCAGGCAACCGGGCATGACGCAGCGGGGCGCAAGCAATATCGATATCACAGCGCTTGGCGCGAAGCGCGCGACGAGGAGAAATTCGCTGGCCTGCCCGCCTTCGCGGCCCATCTGCCGCGGCTGCGGGCTGTCGTGCGCCGCGCTCTCGTCAGCGACGATCCCTGGCAACGGGCTCGCGCCGCAGCGGTACGCCTGCTCGACGGGTTCGCCATTCGCGTCGGCTCGGCTGAATCGGCCGCACGCGGCAGCTATGGCGCAACCACTCTGTTGAACCGCCACGCCAGCATCCGTGGTGACGAAATTCGCCTCTGCTTCTATGGGAAGCACGGCATCCGCGCCGAGTTGTCGGGCAAGGATGCGGCGCTCGCGGCGGCGCTCGCCGAGCTCAAGACCGCAGGCGCCGGACAGCTGTTTGCGACGCGTTCGGGGCTCCGCGTCACCGCCGCAGATGTCAATCTTTGGATCTGCGAGCTCACCGAAGGTACCGGAACGGCCAAGACCTTCCGGACCTGGCGCGCCTGCGCCGTCGCGGCGGCGATGCTGTCGCGCGGCCGCCGGACATCGGTCAAGACCCTGCTCGAACAGGTCGCGCGCCAGCTCGGCAATACGCCCGCGGTATGCCGCAAGGCTTATGTCGCGCCCGCCTTCATCGACATGGCCAAAGCCGGCCTGTGGATCGAATCCGTCCCAGCCGAGCCGAGGGCGCTACGCCTTAGCGAGCGCGCGAGCCTGGCGGTGCTGACGGGGACGGCGCGATCCTCCGGGCGCGGCTAGCCGGACTTTCGCTCCTCCGCCCTTCGCAATATCTCGAACGCGGCCTGCACGGCCTGGAAACGCACTGCCGCATCGGCGTCGTTCGGTTTGACATCGGGGTGGTTCGCCTTGGCGAGCCTGCGCCAAGCCGTCTTGATCTGCTCGAAATCGGCGTCGACCTCGAGCTCGAGCGTCTCGAAAGCACGCATCTCGTCGCGTGACCAGCGGCCGTCGCCAGGACCGGCCCAGCGCTGGTGCGCCTGTTCGGCAAATCCGGCTGCGTCCCGTCGTTCATCGGCCTCGCGCCGCGCGGCCTCCTCCGCCGTTAGCCCGGCAAAATAGTCCCAGTTGCGGTTATACTCCTCGGCATGCCTCGGGCAGAAGTACCAGCGCTCGCGGCTGTTCGGGGCCTTGGGGGCCGGACAATCGCCCGGCTGATCGCAGCCGTTCCGATCGCACATGCGGACCTTGGTCGCGCCCCGCTCGCTGCCATAGCCGCGCCAGCGTGGGAAGCCCCAGTCATTGCGAGAGGATGATCGTGCCATAAGCAGCCCTATGTAGGAGCGATCGGCTGAATCGGCCATGGATGTTTTCGCCGCCCCGCCTCGGGTGAGTGCCGGAAAAAATCGCGCGTGCGTAACGCCACATTTACCGCGACGCGCTATCGCTGATTCCAACGGGCGATCCTGTGTTTGATCGCCCCCTGTCCGGTTGTATTCGGAGTGTGTTGCGTATGGCGTTCCAGAATCCGCATGAGGCTGCGCGCCGTGGCGCGGCCGAGACCATCACGGCTTTGCTCGGCAGCGATGGCAGCAAGAGCCATCCACATGCCTCGTTCCACCTGCTCCCCCGCGGCCGCGATACGGCCCGCGACCTGGCGGACGCGGTACACTTCTTCGCCAAGCTGCACGGCCAGCGCCCCGGCGTGATCGACCTGGCCGGGGGGAAGCCGGCGCATGACGGCGCGCGCGAATGGCTGGAAGCTGCGGCGGAAGGCTTCGCCGCCGAGCGCGCCTATCTTTTGCGGGTAGTGGTGGCAGTCGGGCCGCTTCCCGGCACGCCCGGCCAAGCGGAATCGGAGGCCGCGGTGACCGGACAGCGTCATGCGGTAGAGATGCTCGCCAGATCCGAGCGCAACGGCTGCGCGCTCGGCGCCGCGCTGGCGCTGGCGTTGGACTGGCGCGTCGTGCGCGGAGTGATCGATGCCGCTGCGCAGCGCTTCGGAGCGGCGCTCATCCCGCCGGCGCTCCCGTCCCAGCGCCAGACCCTGGCGGTGGCAGCCCAGGCCGGCTCTCCGGCTATCGAACGTGCGATGGTATTCGGAACACAGCAGTTGCTAGCCCAGCATCACGGTCTCTGGGATCTGCTCGAAGCTCGAGCCGGCGCGCGTATCGGCCTCTACTGATCGCCGCTGCCGACGGCAGACCGCCGCGTTTTGGTTTGACCTTTCCGACTGCACCGCTTTATCGCCTGCCGGCGAAGGCCACAGGAGATCGCGCGTGCGTTTCGAGGGAACCAGCAACTATGTTGCGACCGACGATTTGAAGGTCGCCGTCAACGCCGCCGTTACGCTGCGCCGCCCGCTTCTGGTCAAGGGCGAGCCGGGCACGGGCAAGACAGTGCTCGCGCACGAGATCGCCGCGGCGGCTGGCGCCCCGTTGATCCAATGGCATATCAAGTCGACCACCAAGGCGCATCAGGGTCTTTATGAATATGATGCGGTCGCGCGCCTGCGCGACGGCCAGCTCGGCGACGAACGTGTCCACGACATCGGCAACTACATCAAGCGCGGCAAACTGTGGGACGCCTTCACCAGCGAGCGCCTCCCCGTTCTCCTGATCGACGAGATCGACAAGGCCGATATCGAATTCCCGAACGACCTCCTCCAGGAGCTCGATCGCATGTCGTTCGACGTCTACGAAACCGGCGAGACGGTCACCGCGCGGGAGCGGCCGATCGTCGTCATAACCTCGAACAACGAAAAGGAACTGCCCGACGCCTTCCTGCGCCGCTGCTTCTTCCACTATATCAAGTTCCCCGAGCGGGAGACGATGCAGGCGATCATCGACGTCCATTTCCCCGACATCCAGAAGGCCCTCGTGTCGAAGGCGATGGAAATCTTCTACGATCTTCGCGAAGTGCCTGGCCTGAAGAAGAAGCCGTCCACCAGCGAATTGCTCGACTGGCTCAAGCTGCTGCTTGCCGAGGATATGCCGCTGGATGTGCTCCAGTCGCGCGACCCCAAGAAGGCTATCCCGCCGCTGCACGGGGCGCTGCTCAAGAATGAGCAGGATATCATGTTGTTCGAACGCCTGGCCTTCCTCAGCCGCCGGCAAGGTGGCTAGCCGGGCAGGCGATCCGCTTTACGAAGCGCGAGACGGCGAGCGTCCAGGGTCGGGAAATAAACGTGGCGCCCCGTCCTGGAGGCGGCGGGGCGCCACGCGAAACGCGAGGCCGGGCTCCTAGACCGCGCGTCATTATCCGAGTCTCTAGCAAAATATCGGCGCGCAGGCCATCGGATATGGACGGCCTCAGGCCATGCCGTGCGCAGCTTGCGCCCGGTCGCGATTGCGGACGATCGTTACATCCTCACCGCCGCGGCTATCCTGGCTATCAGCCGCTGCTTGCCAATATCGAACATCACAGGTCGAGACAGAATTTTCCTTCCATCGCACCGATTTAGTCCAAATGGCTCGCCGGCTTCCTTCCGGCGGATCGGAATAGCGCGGTCGGGCGCCGCGCGGCCGGGCGGCGGCCCTGCCCCAGATCAGGACAGCCGTTAACCGTCTTCCGGACCGCCGCGCTCCGCACCGCTCCGGCGGCGCGATGCGCTCGTCAGCGTCTCGGCCGACGCGGTTCAGGCGCGACTCGGCGTTCACGCTCGCTGCCCCGGACCGGCCGGCCGTTGCCAATCCGCGCGCCGGGGTAGACCCGGGAGGCGCAAGCCGAATAGACCATTCCCCATCGCCGGAGAATGAGAGAAAGACGCTTCATCATGCTCAGATTAGCGGCATCGCTCATCCTGCTCGCGGCTGCGCTCGCCGGCTGCGCCCCGGCGATCGTCTCGCCGGCCGCGCCGCCGCCGCCGGCCGCCGCGAGGATCGTCGACGATGCCGATTTCGAACTCACGGGCGTACCCCAACAGGGCGCGCTGTTGTTCGGCCGAGTCGCGCCGCAGGTCGTCGCCCTCAGGCTCGATGGCGGTCCGATCGCCTTCGCGCCCGATGGCCGCTTCCTGATCGGCTTCGGACGTGATCAGGACCCCGCGGCGATCCTCGAAGCGACCCGCGCCGACGGCACGATCCTGCGCCGCAGGATCGTCGTCGCTCCGCGTGCGTGGCAGATCGAATCGCTGCCGACATTGCCGCGTGGAACAACGCCGACGCCCGAATTTCTCGCCCGCCGCAAGCTCGAGCTCGATCAGATCGTCGCTGCCCGCGCGGTCGACAGCGATAGTCAGGGCTGGCGGCAGCATTTCGTCTGGCCGCTGAAGGGACGGATCAGCGGCGTTTTCGGATCCCAGCGCATCTATGCGGGCGAGCCCGGCGCATTTCATTCGGGCACCGACATCGCCCGGCCCGAAGGCACGCCGATCGTTGCGCCGGCGGACGGTGTCGTCATTCTTGCCGCCAACGTTCCCTTCACGCTCGAAGGCAGGCTGCTGATGATCGATCATGGGCTTGGCCTGAACTCGGCCTTCCTGCATTTGTCGCGCATCGATGTGACGGTTGGGCAGGCGGTGCGCCAGGGCCAGGTGATCGGCGCGGTCGGGATGACCGGCCGGGCGACCGGCCCGCATCTCCACTGGTCGCTGCGCTGGCACGATGCGCGGGTCGATCCTGCCACCGTCGCCGGACCCATGGAATAAGTGGAGCCGCGTTTACCGCCCGGTCATGGGTTTCGCCGAGACAAGCGGCGCTGTCGGCGATATTCCATCACGACGGCGCAGAGAGACACTTACTCGACAGGGGGCTGTGAGAGTGAACAACAAGATTGGCATCTGCCGCATCCGAGGCGGCGGCAGCGCTGCCATGCTCGCCATCGCGGCGGCAACGGCACCGGCTGCGGCGCAGACGCTCCAGGCCGCGGCCGAAGGGCCGTCGGACGACATCATCATCGTCACCGGTACGCGCCTGCCGTTGCCCGCGCGGCTGTCCGCTGCCCCCGTCCAGGTCGTGACGGCGGATGCGATCCGCACGTCGGGTGCGATCAATCTCCAGGACGTCCTGCAGCAGAATCCGCTGTTCGGGACGCTCGGATCGTTCAGCCGCACCAACAGCGGATTTTCCTCCTTCGGCGGCGGGCTCGCGACGATCAGCCTGCGCAACCTTGGGACCGAGCGGACGCTGGTGCTGGTCAACGGCCGTCGGTTCGTCTCGGGCAGCCCGAACAACCAGGCCGTTGATCTGAACAGCATTCCCACCGGCTTCATCGAGCGTGTTGACATATTGTCGGGCGGCGCCTCGGCGGTCTATGGATCGGAGGCGATCGCCGGTGTCGTCAACATCATCACGCGACGCGATTTCCGGGGAATCGAGGCCGACGCTCGCTTCGGGATTTCCGAGAAAGGCGACAATGCCGAGCGGAGGTTCGACCTGACCGCCGGCACCAACTTCAGCGAAGGGCGCGGCAATGTCATGCTCCATGCCGGCTATTCGCGGCAGGGGGTGGTCTATTCGCGCGACCGCAAGCGCAGCGCGGTCGATCAAGCGAGCATCGGCGCGCTGACCGGGAAAATCGACCAGCTGTTCGACTTGCAACGACCGGCGCTGTCGCCCATCCCCTCGCAGGGCCTGTTTTTCAACGGGCTCGGCCAGCCGCTCGGCACGATCGACGCCAATGGCGCGTTCGGCGCCTTCGACCTCAGCCGCGACGGCTATAATCGCGCCGCCAACCGCCAGATCGCGGTTCCGGTCGAGCGCGTCCTGCTGGCCGGCAACGCGCGCTACGAATTCACCCCTGCCGCCGTGCTGTTCGTCGAGGCGAGCTATAGCCGCAGCGTCACGCGGACGGTGCAGGAGCCCTTCGGCGCGCAGAGCTCGACGATTTTCCCGGAAACCTTCGGCCTGTTTCCCGTCGAGCAGCGGCTGGCTGACGGAACTGTATTTGCCAACCCCTTCGTGCCGCCCGCGCTGCGCGCGCAGCTGTTCGACGCGACCGGAGACGGGCTGCGCGACATCGGCTTCTCCCGCCGGCTGACCGAATTGGGCAATCGCGGCGCCCGCGCGGTACGCAAGACTTGGCGGATTGTCGGTGGCCTGGAGGGCGACATCGCGCCGGGTTGGCATTATGAGACCTATGCCGACTTTGGCCGTACTGACGAGGCTCAGGTTTCGCGCGGTCTGTTCAACGGGCTGAACCTGCGCTCGGCGCTGGTCGTGACCCGCGATGCCGCCGGCAATCTCGTCTGCGCGAGCCCGGCCGCGCGCGCCGCGGGCTGCGTGCCCGCCAACATCTTCGGCCCGAACCGGCTATCGCCGTCCGCCATCAATTATCTGCGCGTCGACGGGCTGCGCGATGTCTTCGCATCGCAGCTCACCGCCGGCGGCTCACTGCGCGGCACGCTCTGGAACCCGTGGGGAGCGGGGCCGATCGAGGTCGCGATCGGCGGCGAATATCGGCGTGAGCGCAGCGCGACGACCAGCGATCCGCTCACCGTCGCCGGGCTTAACGGCAACCCTGCCACCCCCAACACCGCCGGCTCGTTCAACGCCAAGGAAGCTTTTGGCGAACTCGTCGTTCCGTTGGTCCGCGACAAGCCTTTCTTCCGGTCGCTCGAACTGCGCGGCGCCGGCCGCATTTCGGATTATTCGACCGCCGGCACAGTGGTCAGCTGGAACGCCGGCCTGACGTGGCGGCCAAGCGACGACATAGCATTCCGCGTCGCCCGCGCCCGGGCCACACGCGCGCCGAATATTTTCGAGCTCTATCAGGGCGGGCTTCAGTCCTTCCCCACGGGCCTGATCGATCCTTGCGTCGGCGTCACAGCCACCAGCAGCGGCACGCTGTCCGACACCTGCCGCTCCTTTGCCGGGGTCAACGCGAACATCGCCGCCAACGGCGCCTTCGTCCAGACCCAGGCCGACGCGCAGAACATAAGCGGCATCAACGGCGGTAATCCCGCTCTGCGCGAGGAAAAGGCCGACACGCTGACCGCCGGTCTGGTCGTCACCCCCAGATCGGTCGATGCGCTCGCCGATTTCACTCTGACCGTCGATTATGTCCGCACCCGCATCAAGGGCGTGATCGTGCCGGTACCGCGCCAGTTCATCCTTCAACAATGCTTCGTCGCCGGCGATCCGGCCTATTGCCAGTTCATCACCCGGAGTGCGGTACAAGGCGCGACGAGCGCCGGCTCGTTGCGAACTATCGATTCGGGTCAGGGCAATGCCGGTGGCGCGCTGAGCAGCAGTGTCGATGTCGGCCTGTCGTGGCGGCGCGCGATCGAGGGCTGGGGGGAACGCGGCGCGCTTGCGCTCGACCTGCAATATACCCGGCTGCTCAACGGCTATCTGATCCCATTGCCGGGTGCACCGAGAGATCATCTGGCGGGAGAGATCGGCGCATCGAAGAACCGCTTCCTGCTGACGGCGGGCCTTGCCATGGGCGTGGTCTCGATCACCTACACCGGCACCTATATCGGGCGCGCCTATCTGGACGATGCGTTCGTCACCCGGCTGCGCGACGCCAGCAATGCGCCGATCACCGATCGCCATGATCCACGCGCACGTGTCGGGGCGAAATATTATTCGGACCTGCAGCTGCGCTTTTCGGCGGGCGAGCATTTCGAATATTATCTGGGCGTCGACAATCTCTTCGATACCGCGCCTGCGCCGATCTATAATGGCCTGCCCGGCAGCACCCTTGGCGTCGAGACCGACGGCGGCACCTATGATCCGATCGGACGGCGCTTCTATGCGGGCGCGCGCGTCCGCTTCTGAAGAAGCGTAACAGCCGAGGTCGTCGCGCCGGAGCCGCATCTTTTCGGAAATGCTTTTCGGCTCCGGCGGATCGAATCCAGGCCTCCCCGCCTTGTCCCGTCGCCAGAGGGTCCCGGGCGGCTCGCGGTCATTCGGCCTTCAGCTCGAGCTTCCCGTCACCCTCGTCGACCTTCAACGTGGTCCCGTCGGGCACTTCGCCCTTGAGGATCGCATCGGCGAGCGGGTCCTGCAGATATTTCTGCACCGCCCGCTTGAGCGGCCTCGCACCGTAGACCGGGTCATAGCCGACCCGGCCGAGCCATGCGCGCGCGCCGTCGGTGAGCTCGAGCTTGATCTTGCGATCCTTGAGCAGCTTGCCGACCCGGCTGACCTGGATGTCGACGATCGGGCCCATATGCTCCTGGCCAAGCCGGTGGAACAGGATGATCTCGTCCAGCCGGTTGAGGAATTCGGGCCGGAAGTGGGCTCGGACCACCTCCATCACCTGGCCCTCGACGCTGTCGACATCCTGCCCATCGGCAAGGTTCGACAGATATTGGCTGCCGAGGTTCGAGGTCAGGATGATCAGCGTGTTCGAGAAATCGACCGTGCGGCCCTGGCCGTCGGTCAGCCGCCCGTCGTCGAGCACCTGGAGCAGCACGTTGAACACGTCGCCATGCGCCTTCTCGACCTCGTCGAACAGCACGACCTGATAGGGCCTGCGCCGCACCGCCTCGGTCAGCACGCCACCTTCCTCATAGCCGACATAGCCCGGCGGCGCGCCGATCAGACGGGCGACCGAATGCTTCTCCATGAACTCGCTCATGTCGATGCGCACCATCGCCGCCGAATCGTCGAACAGGAATTCGGCGAGCGCCTTGGTCAGCTCGGTCTTGCCGACCCCGGTCGGGCCGAGGAACAGGAAGCTGCCGAGGGGGCGGTTGGGATCCTGAAGCCCGGCGCGGCTGCGGCGGACCGCGCGCGCGACTGCCTCGACCGCGTCCTTCTGGCCGATCACCCGCTTGCCCAGTTCGGTCTCCATCGCCAGTAGCTTTTCGCGTTCGCCTTCGAGCATCTTGTCGACCGGGATGCCGGTCCAGCGGCTGACGACGCCGGCAATATCCTCGCCGGTGACCTCCTCGCGCAGCATCGCGCCCTCGGTCGCGCCCTCGGCCTCCGCCAGCGCCTTCTCCAGATTGGGGATGACGCCGTAGCTGAGCTCGCCGGCACGGGCGAGATCGCCGCGCCGCTGCGCCTGGTCGAGCTCCATCCGCGCGGCGTCGAGCTGTTCCTTGATCTTCGCCTCGGCGTTGATCTTGTCCTTCTCGCCCTGCCACCGCGTGGTCAGTTCGGCCGACTGTTCCTCCAGTTCAACCAGATCGGCCTCGAGCGCGTCGAGGCGGTCTTTCGAGGCCGCGTCGGTCTCCTTCTTGAGCGCCTCGCGCTCGATCTTGAGCTGGATGATGCGCCGGTCGAGATTCTCGATTTCCTCGGGCTTCGATTCGACCTCCATGCGCAGCCGCGAGGCGGCCTCGTCCATCAGGTCGATTGCCTTGTCGGGCAGGAAGCGATCGGTGATGTAGCGGTTGGAGAGCGTCGCTGCGGAGACGATCGCGCCATCGGTGATGCGCACGCCATGGTGCAGCTCATATTTCTCCTTCAGCCCGCGCAGGATCGATATCGTGTCCTCGACCGTCGGCTCGCCGATGAACACCGGCTGGAAGCGCCGCTGCAACGCGGGATCCTTCTCAACATATTTGCGATATTCGTCGAGCGTGGTCGCGCCGATGCAGTGCAGCTCGCCGCGCGCGAGCGCGGGCTTGAGCAGGTTGCCCGCGTCCATCGCGCCTTCGGATTTGCCCGCGCCGATCAGCGTGTGCATCTCGTCGATGAACAGGATGATCTGTCCCTCGGCGCCCTTGACCTCGTCGAGCACGCCCTTCAGCCGTTCCTCGAATTCGCCGCGATATTTGGCTCCCGCGATCAGACTGCCCATGTCGAGCGCCATCACCTTGCGGTCTTTCAGGCCATCGGGCACGTCGCCATTGGCGATGCGCAGCGCGAGACCCTCGGCGATCGCGGTCTTGCCGACGCCCGGTTCACCGATCAGCACGGGATTGTTCTTGGTGCGCCGCGCGAGCACCTGAATGGTGCGGCGGATTTCCTCGTCGCGACCAATCACGGGATCGAGCTTGCCGGCCCGCGCCGCCTCGGTCAGGTCACGCGCGAATTTCTTGAGCGCGTCATAACGGTCCTCTGCACTAGCGGTGTCGGCCGTGCGCCCGCCGCGCAAGGTCTCGATCGCGGCGTTGAGCGCTTCCGCCTTCACGCCGGCTGCGGCCAGCGCCTTGCCTGCGGCGCTGGTCGACGCCAGCACCAGCGCGAGGAGCATCCGCTCCACCGTGACATAACTGTCGCCTGCCTTCTGCGCGATCTGCTCGGCCTGGTCGAGGATGCGGGCAAGGTCGTTGTCGATGCCGGGGGTCGCCTGTGCGCCGCTTCCCGACACTGCAGGCACTCTGGAGAGCGCCGCGTCGGTTTCCCGCAACGCCGTGGCGGCATCGCCGCCCGCCGCCTTGATCAGGCCCGACGCCATGCCCTGCTCGTCTTCGAGCAACGCCTTCAGCAGATGCTCGGGGGAGATGCGCTGGTGGTTCATGCGCAGCGCCACGGTCTGCGCCGACTGCAGGAAGCCCTTCGCGCGGTCGGTGAATTTTTCGAGGTTCATATCTGGTCCCTGTCCTAGCCGCCACGATATGGTGTGACTTATTTACAACACAAGTGTGGCATCGCCGGAGTTTTTGATGCCGCATCGCGATTGCTCGGCGGCCAGCCAATTTCGCGAAAAGCGGCGAAGGGGCGGCGACACTACTCGAACCATCTCACTCGCTCATTGCGCCCTCTGCGGCGCAAGCTAGACTGTGCGCTATTCTCCCCCATCCGGAAAGTTCCTCATGCGTCGCAGCCTGTTCCGTCCCATGGCCGCCCTGTTGCTGGCGACCATGTCCACCTCGGTGCTTCCCGCCGCCAAGCCGGCGCCGATCGCCGATCTCGTGCGGGCGGTCGATATTCCCTATGAGAGTTTCACGCTCGACAACGGGCTGCGCGTGATCGTTCATACCGACCGCAAGGCACCGATCGTGGCCGTGTCGGTCTGGTACCATATAGGATCGAAGGACGAACCGAACGGCAAGACCGGCTTCGCCCATCTCTTCGAGCATCTGATGTTCAACGGATCGGAAAATGCGAACGACGATTTCTTCAAGCCGCTCGAGTCGGTCGGTGCAACCGACCTCAACGGGACGACCTGGTTCGATCGGACCAATTATTTCGAGACGGTGCCTACCGGCGCGCTCGACCTGACCCTGTTCCTCGAATCCGACCGCATGGGCCACCTGCTCGGCGCCATCGACCAGGCCAAGCTCGACAACCAGCGCGCGGTCGTCCAGAACGAGAAGCGGCAGGGGGATAACGAGCCCTATGGCCTGGTTGAATATGCGCAACTCGCGGCGCTCTTTCCCGCCGGGCATCCCTATCGACATTCGACGATCGGCTCTATGGCCGATCTCGACGCCGCGAGCCTCGACGATGTGAAGACCTGGTTTCGCGCGCATTATGGTCCGAACAACGCGGTGCTGGTGTTGGCCGGGGACATCGACGCCGTTACCGCCCGGGCCAAGGTGCAGAAATGGTTCGGCGCCATTCCGCGTGGTCCGGAAACCGTTCGTCCGGCGGTGACGGTGCCCGTGCTCGATGCGCCGGTCGAGCAGGTGATGAAGGATCGCGTCGCCACGACGCGGATCTATCGCAACTGGGTGGTTCCGGGCCTTAACGACCCCGATCTCGTGCCGCTCGACATCGGCATGGACGTGCTCGGCGGCCTCGCCTCGTCGCGGCTAGACAACGCCATGGTCCGCAAGCAGAAGAGCGCTGTGGCGGTATCGGCAACCGTTCAGGCCTTCGAGAAGATCTCGCTGGTGGAGATAACGGCCGATGTACGGCCAGGGGTCGATCCGAAGACGGCGGCGGCGCAGCTCGACGCGTTGATTGCCGATTTTGTCCGCGATGGTCCGACCGCGGACGAGGTCAAGCGCGCCGCCACCCGCCAGCTGGCCGGCGAGATCGCCGGTCTCGAGCGGGTCGGCGGCTTCAGCGGCAAGGCAGTGACGCTCGCCGAGGGCGCGGTCTACTCGAACGATCCGGAGAAATATAAGAAGGATCTCGCCGCGACCGCGGCCGTGACGCCGGCGAGCGTCAAGGCCGCCGTGGGCAAATGGCTCGGCCGCCCCGGATTCCGCCTCATGGTCGAACCCGGCGATCGCACGGCGTCCGACATGGCGGTGGCCGTCGGCAGCGCTGTCGGCGGCAGCGGCGGCAGCGGCGGCATGGCTCCGCGCTATTACCGCGATCCGCGTTCCGAGGGCGGCGCCGCCGCACCGGATATTTCGCGCGCCGATGTCGATCGGTCGAAGCCGCCTGCGGTCGCCGCGATCGGCGACCTCAAATTTCCGGAGATCGAGCGGACGACCCTCTCCAACGGAATCAGGGTGGTCTTCGCCCGGCGAACCACGGTGCCCACCGTGCGTCTTTCCGTCAGTTTCGATGCCGGCAATGCCGCCGATCCGAAGGCGAAGCTCGGAACGCAGGGTCTGATGCTGGCTCTGCTCGACGAGGGTGCCGGCAAGCTCGATTCGATCGGTATCGCCGAGGCGCAGGAGCGGCTGGGCGCGCAGATCAGTTCGTCCGCCTCGATGGACCGCACCAGCGTCGCGCTGTTCGCGCTCGAGGCCAACCTGGCCGCCTCGCTCGATCTGCTCGCCGACATCATCCAGCGGCCGACGTTCGCGCCGGTCGAGATCGAGCGGCTGCGCAACCAGATCCTGACCGGCATCGCCGCCGAGAACGCCCAGCCCCGCGGGCTGGCGCGGCGCACGCTGCCGCCCCTGCTATTCGGCCCCAGCCATCCTTATGGCGTGCCGATGTCGGGCAACGGCACCGAGGCGGGGGTGAAGGCGGTCACGCGCGCTGACCTGATCGGCTTCCACAATGCCTGGATTCGTCCCGACAACGCCCGGATTTTCGTCACGGGCGACACCACGCTCGCCGAACTGAAGCCGCTGCTTGAGGCGCGTTTCGGCGCCTGGAGGGCTCCGGCCGCGGCCAAGGGGACCAAGGTCTTCCGGATGGACAAAATGGCTCGACGGGCTCGGATCGTCCTGATCGATCGCCCGCAGAGCCCGCAAAGCTATATCATGGCGGGGCAGCTGCTCGGCACGCGGGGAACCGACGATCCGCTTGCGTTGATCGCCGCCAACGAGGTGATCGGCGGCAGCTTTCTCTCGAGGCTCAACATGGATCTGCGCGAGACCAGGGGCTGGGCCTATGGCGTCTCGACCGTCGCGCAGCAGCCCCGCGAGACGATGCCCCTCTACCTCGTGGCCCCGGTGCAGACCGACAAGACAGGCGCCTCGATCGCCGCCGCTATTGCGGATATCAGGGAGTTCCTGAGCAGCAGAGGTGTGAGCGACGAGGAATTGCAGCGCACGATGAACAATCAGATCCGGTCGCTGCCCGGCTCGTTCGAGACCTCCGGCGACCTGCTTGGTGCCCTGGTGCAGATCGACACGCTCGATCGTCCCGACGACTATTTCGACAGGTTGCCCGGGCGCTATCGCGCGCTGACCGCGGCCGATCTCGACAAGGCCGCGCGCGAGGCGATCCATCCCGATCAGCTGATCTGGGTGGTCGTCGGCGACGCCGCCAAGGTCGAACCGCAGCTGAAGGAGCTGGGCCTCCCGGTCGAAAGGCTGGCGCCGGGCAAATGACGACAGAAGTCTGGGATTGCGTCACCCGCGCCTCGTTCGGGGAGCAAAGGTCGGTCTTCACTATTATACGCGACGGTGATCGCTTTACGGGTACCAATGTCGCGGACATCGGCGAACTACCCGTGGTCGACGGCCGTATCGACGGTGACCGGTTGATCTGGAAGATGCCGACGGAAAGGCCGATGCGGATGACCTTGGTGGGCAAGGCACGGATCGAGGGTGACCGGCTGCATGGCACGGTCACGATGGGCGCCTTCGGTAGGGCCGAAATGAGTGGTGTCAGGCGAATATAGCAGCGGCGTCACCTTCGCTCTTCGCGTCCCGTCCTGGTCGTGTACCATGCTCGCGGCGCCCGGCGATCGGGCCCCTGCGAACCCTCGTTCATTACAGGATCGCCGCCGCTTTTCTCAGTCGAGGAACAGTTTCGTCACATGCCCCATCTTGCGGCCCGGCCGTGCCTGGCTCTTGCCATAGAGGTGGAGATGCGCGGCCGGGTCGGACAGGATCATGTCCCAATCGGCCGCTTGCTCGCCGAGCAGATTGCGCATCTCGATGCGGGGTGCCGCGCGCGCGGTCGATCCGAGCGGCAGGCCGCAGATCGCTCGGACATGGTTCTCGAACTGCGATGTGACGGCGCCTTCGATCGTCCAGTGGCCGCTATTGTGGACGCGCGGCGCCATTTCGTTGAAGATCGGCCCCGCCGCAGTGTCGAAAAACTCGATCGCCAACACACCGACATAGTCGAGTTCGGCAACGATCTTCTCCGCCAGCGCGCGTGCGGCCATCTCGGTCTCGGCGCCCAGCGCCGCGGGTATGGTCGAGAGTGCGAGGATGCCATCCTCATGGACATTGAGCACGGGATCCCAGATCGCGGTGGAGCCATCGGCGGCGCGCGCGATCAGGATCGAGAATTCACGCTCGAACGCGACGAGACCTTCGAGAACACATGCTTGCCAGGCAAGCGACGCCCAGGCCTCGTCGGCGTCGGCAACATCCTTTAGCCGCGCCTGGCCTTTACCGTCATAGCCAAAGCGCCGGGTCTTCAGGATCGCGGGAGTACCCACCTGGCGGACCGCCGCATCGAGATCCTCGCGGCTCGACACGATCGCCCATGGCGCAGGCCGCCCGCCGATCGCCTGGATGAACGCCTTCTCGGTCGCGCGATCCTGAGCTGTCGCCAGTGCGCGCGGATGCGGCGCGAGCGGCACGCGCAACCTTTCCAGCGGCGTGACGGGAATATTCTCGAACTCGTAGGTGATGATGTCGACCATCGCCGCGAACGCCTTGAGCGCATCGAGATCGTCATATTCGCCCTGGACCCATCGGGAGGAGACGTCAGCGGCCGGCCCGCTCGGTTCGGGGGCATAGATCGCCGTCCGGTAGCCAAGGTTGGCCGCGGCCATGCTCAGCATCCGGCCGAGTTGGCCGCCGCCGACGATGCCGAGCGTCGCGCCCGGAATAATGACCCTAGTCAAGAGGATCGACCGCGACATCGGCCGTCTGGCTCGCGCGCCAGGCATCGAGGCGTCCGGCAAGCGCAGTGTCTCCGGTCGCAAGGATCGCCGCGGCGAGCAGGCCGGCATTGATTGCGCCGGGCTTGCCGATCGCCAGAGTTCCCACCGGCACGCCGCCCGGCATCTGAACGATCGAGAGCAGGCTGTCGATGCCCTGAAGCGCCTTCGATTCGACGGGTACACCGAGCACCGGCAGCCGGGTCATCGCAGCGGTCATGCCGGGGAGATGCGCCGCGCCGCCCGCTCCGGCGATGATCACCTTCAGGCCGCGCCCGGCCGCCGCCCTTGCATAATCGTACAACCGGTCAGGGGTGCGATGCGCCGAGACGACCAGCGTCTCGTGCGGCACGCCGAGCACGTCGAGCGTCTCGGCGGCATGGCGCATCGTCTCCCAGTCGGAGCGGCTGCCCATGATGATCCCGATCAATGGCTCGGTCATCGCACTCCCCAGTCCTGCTTCGGTTGTCACCGTTCCGATAGATAATAGCGGTCCTTCGCCGTCAGATCGTCGGCAAGATCGTAGACGATCGGTTGGCCGGTGGGGATCTCCAGCTCGGTGATCTCGTCATCGGCAATGCCGGACAAATGCTTGACCAGCGCGCGCAGCGAGTTGCCATGGGCGGAGATCAGCACGCGCTTCCCGGCCTTAAGTTCGGGAGCTATCCGAGACTCCCAATATGGCAGCACCCGCGCGATTGTGTCCTTCAGGCTTTCGGTCGAGGGAATCGCGATGCCCGTATAGCGGCGGTCCCTGCCCACATCATAGTCGCTGCCCGCTTCGATCGGCGGCGGCGGCGTGTCGAAGCTGCGGCGCCAGATCTTGACTTGCGCATCGCCATGCCTGGCAGCGGTTTCGGCCTTGTTGAGGCCGGTCAGCCCACCATAATGGCGTTCGTTCAGCCGCCAATCCTTTTCGACCGGCAGCCACAGCCTCCCCATCGCCTCGAGTGCGATGTTGAGGGTCTTGATCGCACGGGTCTGGAAGCTGGTGAAGCAGCAGTCGAAATCGAGCCCCTTGGCCGCCATCAGCTCGCCCGCCTGCTCGGCCTCGGCGGCGCCCAATTCGGTCAGGTCGACATCCCACCAGCCGGTGAAGCGATTCTCCAGATTCCAGGCGGATTGACCATGGCGGATCAGGACCAGGCGCGGCATCATTTCCCCTTCGTCGCAACGGAACGCGCCTCTTAAGCGGCAAGCGCAGCGCTGTCACCCTTGCATTGTGCGGTCGGCGCTTCAAGAATCGCACCGCCGACGAACGGAGCCGCCCGATATGCCGATAGCCGACAAAGCCCTGCGCCACGAGCATGATGGCGGTCATTTCGAAGCCTATGTCGCCTGGGACGATGGCGACGCCCGGCCGCGGCCGATCATTCTGATCGCCGGCACCTTCATGGGCCGCACCCCCTTCGAAGAGGCCAAGGCCCGCAGCCTCGCCGAGCTCGGCTATGTCGCGATCGCGGTCGATCTCTATGGTATCGGTCATTGGCCGCAGAACGCCGAGCAGGCCCGGGCGGCAATGGACGCGCTGGACGCCGACCGCGAGACGCTCCGGGAGCGTCTGCTCGCATCGTTGCGGATCGCCCGTGACGTCGGTGCACCCGCTGACCCTTCGAAGGTCGCCGCGATCGGCTTTTGCTTCGGCGGAAAATGCGCGCTCGATCTCGCGCGGAGCGGCGCCGACATCGGCGGGGTGGTGAGCTTCCACGGCCTCTATGACCCGCCGCCCTTCCCCAATGGCGACGTCAAGGCGAAGATCCTCGTCCTCCACGGCTGGGACGATCCGCTCGCGCCGCCGTCCAGCCTGCTGGCGCTGGCCACCGAGCTGACCGAGGCGAAGGTCGACTGGCAGATCCACGCCTATGGACATACTGTCCACGCCTTCACCAATCCGGCGCGCGAGGGAATGTACAGCGCGGTGGCGGATCGCCGGAGCTGGCGGGCGATGACGGACTTTCTCGATGAACTATTCCGATGATTTGTCGAGGGCGGCGAGTTCGCGAAATTCGTTGACCTCGGATTTATTGCGGCGCAGCATCGGCCAATGTCCAGTGCTCCGCCGATCACGCAAAACCCCGATATCCGCTTTCTCGGCCGCCTGCTCGGCGACGTCATCAAGGCCTTCGGAGGCGAGCAGCTCTTTCGGCGGATCGAATATATCCGTTCGGCTTCGGTCGACCGCGCTCGGGGCATCGTCGGTGCGCACGACATCGACTCCGGACTAGGCGCGCTCAGCCTCGACGACACGCTCGCCTTCGTTCGCGGGTTCATGCTCTTTTCGATGCTCGCCAATCTGGCCGAGGACCGGCAGGGATCGGCGACCGAACCGGGTGCCGATGTCGCTGCCGCGCTCGATCGGCTCGAGAAGGCCGGCATTTCGCGCTCCGATGCGGTGTCGATGCTGGAAGGCGCGCTGATCGCGCCGGTGCTCACCGCCCACCCGACCGAGGTGCGGCGCAAGAGCATGATCGATCATCGCAACAAGATCGCCGAATTGATGATCCTCAAGGATATCGGCCGCACAGAGACCGCCGATGGCGATCTGATCGACCAGGCGATCTACCGCCAGATCGCGCTGCTCTGGCAGACCCGGCCTCTGCGCCGCGAGCGGCTTTACGTCGCCGACGAGGTCGAAACCGCGCTGGCCTATCTGCGCGACATCTTCCTGCCGACTTTGCCCGCGCTCTATTCGCGCTGGCAGCGTGCACTCGGCCATCGGCCGGCGAGCTTTCTGCGCCCCGGCACCTGGATCGGCGGCGATCGCGACGGCAATCCGTTCGTCAATGCCGAGTCGCTGCGCTTCGCCCTGGCTCGCGCGGCGGAGACGGTGCTCGGCTATTATCTGCGCGAGCTTCACGAATTGGGCGCCGAGTTGTCGATCTCGACCGAGATCGCCGAGGTGACCTGGGAGGTGGAGAAGCTCGCCGAGGCCTCGGGCGACAAGAGCTCGACCCGTAGCGACGAACCGTATCGGCGGGCGATCACCGGCATCTACTCCCGGCTGTCCAAGACCTATGAGCAGCTTACCGGGCGCCCGCCGGCGCGTCTGCCTTCCACCGTGGCCGAGGACGGGCCCTATCAGGATCCGGCTGCGCTGCGTGCCGATCTGGTCGAGATCGCCCGTGCGCTCAACCGCACCGGGGCCGGATCGCTTTCGGGAAGCGGATCGCTCGGCCGGCTGATCCGCGCGGTCGAGACCTTCGGCTTCCATCTCGCCACGCTCGACATGCGCCAGAATGCCGACGTCCATGAGCGTGTCGTCGCCGATCTGCTCAGGGTCGCGGGGGTCGAGGCAGACTATCTGAAGCTCGACGAGACCGCCCGGGTAGATCTGCTCAGGAGCGAGCTGGCTTCGAAGCGCCTGCTGCGCACGCCGTTCGGCGCCTATGAGGACGAGACGCTGTCCGAGCTCGCCATCGTTGAGGCCGCGGCAGAAGCGCACAGGCTCTATGGGCCCCAGGCCATCACCACCTATCTGATCTCGAAGGCCGAAAGTGTTTCGGACATGCTCGAGGTCAATATACTCCTCAAGGAGGCGGGGCTTTACGTCCCTGGCGACCCCCCTTCGGCCGCGATCATGGCGGTACCGCTGTTCGAAACGATCGGCGATCTGCAGCGTGCCCCGGACGTCATGACATGCTGGTTCGCCCTCCCCGAGGTGGCGGCGCTGACTGCGGCGCGCGGCTATCAGGAGGTCATGGTCGGATATTCGGACTCGAACAAGGACGGCGGCTATCTGACATCGGTGTGGAGCCTGCATCAGGCGTCGAGCGCGCTGAAGCAGGTCTTCTCCGAGGCAGGAACCGCGATTCAGCTGTTCCATGGCCGAGGCGGCGCGGTGGGCCGCGGCGGAGGATCGAGTTTCGCCGCCATCCTCGCGCAGCCGTCGGGCACGGTGCAGGGGCGCATACGCATCACCGAGCAGGGCGAGGTGATCGCCGCCAAATACGGAACGCGCGAGAGCGCTGCGGCCAATTTGGAGGCGATGGCGTCGGCGACGCTGCTCGCCAGCCTCGAACGGCCGGCGCTCAAGCCCGACGACGCCCAGCGCTTTTTCTCGGCGATGGAGGATATCTCCAATCGTGCGTTCGCCGCCTATCGCGGGCTGGTGTACGAGACCGAGGGCTTCCGAACGGTCTTCCGGCAGATGACGCCGATCGCCGAGATCGCCGACCTCAAGATCGGGTCCCGCCCGGCGAGCCGCAAGAAGAGCGACGCGATCGAGGACCTGCGGGCGATTCCCTGGGTATTCAGCTGGGCGCAGGCGCGGGTGATGCTGCCGGGCTGGTTCGGTGTCGGCCAGGGGCTTCAGGGCTTCAGGGACATCGGGCTGCTGCGCGAGATGCTGGAGGCATGGCCGTTCTTCCAGTCGACCCTGGCCAATCTGGAAATGGTGCTTGCCAAATCGGACATGGACATCGCCGAGCGCTATGTGGCGCTGGTCCAGGACCAGTCGATGGGCAAGGCGATCTTCGGACGGATCCGCGAAGGCTGGCAGATGGCGCAGGACAGTCTGCTTGCCATCACCCGGCAGACGCGGCTGCTTCAGAAGAATCCATCGCTCGATCAGTCGATCCGTTTGCGCCTGCCCTATATCGAGCCGTTGAATTTGCTTCAGATCGAGCTGCTGAAGCGGCACCGCGCCGGCGAGGATGATCCGCGCGTTCGCGAAGGCATCCAGCTCTCGATCAACGCTATCGCCACGGCGCTCCGGAACAGCGGCTGATGGTGGGGACGTTTCCCCGCCTCTTCTTTCTTTGGTGACCCCATGGAGCCCTTTCTCCCTCGCTTCGGCATAAGGCTGCCGATCCTCCAGGCACCGATGGCCGGCGTCTCCACGCCCGAGATGGCGGCCGCGGTGTCCGATGCGGGCGGGCTCGGCTCGATCGCTGTCGGCGCGGCTGGCGCCGGCGGCGCGCGCGCGATGATCGATGCGGTACGCGCCGCCACCGATCGTCCGTTCAACGTCAACCTTTTCTGTCATAGGCCTGCCCGGCGGGACGGTGCCAGGGAGGCGGCCTGGCTCGCGCGCCTCGCGCCGCTATTCGCCGTGTATGGTGTGCCGGCGCCTACCGAGCTTCACGAGATTTATTCGAGCTTCGTCGAGGACGATGCGATGCTCGAGCTGCTGATTGAAACCCGGCCGCCGATCGTCAGCTTCCACTTCGGCTTGCCCCCGGCGGATCGCATCGCCGCGCTGCGGGGCGCAGGGATCGCGTTGATCGCAACTGTCACCAGCGTGGAGGAGGCCCGGGCCTGCGCGAGCGCGGGAATCGACGCGATCGTCGCCCAGGGCTTTGAGGCGGGCGGCCATCGCGGCCAATTTGACCCGGAGGCGTGCGACCAACAGCTGGGCACGATGGTGCTCGCCCGGCTTCTGGTGAAAGGCGTCGACATGCCGGTGATCGCTGCTGGTGGCATCATGGACGGCGCCGGGGTCGCCGCCGCCTTGGCGCTCGGTGCCGAGGCGGCCCAGCTCGGCACCGCCTTCATCGCTTGTTCCGAATCGTCGGCGGGCGCCGCCTATCGCGAAGCGCTGGCGGCTGGGGCGGCGACGAAAATGACCCCAGCCGTCTCCGGCCGTCCGGCTCGCTCGCTCGCGAGTCGCTTCACCGCCTTGCCCGTCGAACCGGCCGAGCTTCCCGACTATCCGGTCGCCTATGATGCCGCTAAGGCGCTCGACAGGGCGGCGCGTGCCCGGGGGGAGCCTGGGTTCGGAGCGCTGTGGGCGGGGCAGGGCGCGCCGCTCGCCCGAGCGATGCCGGCGGCCGAGTTGGTCGCGGAACTTGCCCGGGAACTGGCTGCGGCGCGGGCCGGGAAGGGATGACGGGAATGCGATGGGCGCAAGGAGTGATCGCAACGTCGGCGATGCTGCTGACGGCGGTCGCGCAGGCGGAGGTGCCGATCGGCATCGGCGAACCGGCGACCGTGCGGCTGAGCCCGCAACGCGATCTCGCCTTTCCGGTTCGACCGCCGCTGGCGCACGCTCCGGCCAACCATGGCGCCATCCTCTCCTTCGATGTCGACGCGCCGGGGCGCTATCATGTCGTCACAGGCGCGCCGGGCTGGATCGACGTTATTCGCGACGGCAAGGCGGTAGCGGCGGCGGGCGAGCGGCCGGTGGCGGGCAAGGCCCTCGATTATGATTTGGCCGCCGGCCATTATATGCTCCAGCTTTCGGGCATGGCGGACGGCGAGGTCGAGGTGATGATCGGGGAGTGACGAAGTCCGTCGCTATTTGCGGAGCAGGCAGAAGGCGACGCGATAGGTCAGGATCCGCGGCCCCGCATCGAAGCGCGCGATAGCCCGGCGCAACTCCGCCGCGCTCAGCGGCCGATAGCCGGGGGCCGGGGTCGCGGCACCAATCGTCTTCAGCTGACGCAGGAACATCCGCGCGGACAGCCGCTGGGGAAAGTCAACGATGCCGATCTCGGCTGCCACCCCCGCAGGCGCGATCGCCTCCAGTGCGGCGGCATCGGGATAGGTCGGCGTACCGGACGCCAGGCCATCTGCGTCGAGCGCGGCGGTCCATTCGGCGAAGCTTCCCGCTGCCATCGTCGAGAAGGCGAGCAGCCCGCCTGGTGCCATCTCCGCGGCCAGCCTTTCGAGCGCGCCGGGCAAATCGTCGAACCACTGAACGACGAGGTTGGCGGCGATCAGGTCGAACGGTCCGAGCCCCGTCGGGAGCGCCTCGCCGTCGATCAGGCGGAAGTCGGCCTGGAGATCGAGCACGGCGCGGGTCCGGTCGAGCATGGCGGGCGCGATGTCGCTCACGGTCCATCGTGCGGTCGGGTCGAGGTGCGGCATGAGCGCACGGGTCAAAAAGCCTGTGCCGCATCCGAGCTCGAGAACTCTTGGGGCCGGCCGCAGCCCCGCTGCACCTATGCGCTGCGCAAGCACCTGTGCGGCCGCGCGTTGCACCACGGCGCCGTCGTTATAGGCGGACGCGCGGCCAAATGCAGCCGCGATCCGGGTCCGGCGTTCGGGCGGCCTCTGGTTCATCGCGGGCGCTTTAGGGATCAACCCGCTCCATCGCAACAACGGGCGGCACATATTCAGAATCACTATTGATAGTCAGTCGCAATAGCGCTATTTCCCGATTCGAGAGGTGCTGCATGGTCGTCTGTATCTGTAATGCTATCCGCGAATCCGAGGTGCGCGACGCGGCACGCAACGGGGCGACTTGCCCCCGTAGCGCCTATGAATCGCTCGGCAGACGCCCCCGCTGCGGGCAATGCCTGCCATTTGCTCGCATGATCATCGAAGAGGAAGTCGAGGCCGCCTGAACGGGCGTGATGCGATATCCGATGGCCGCTGCGGCGGCCTTTTTTGCTGCCGAGGCCCGCATTACCTGTGATGCGAATGACTATCCATCGCAAGTAGCTGTGGGGCTTCCTTTTTGGCGACACCAGGTTTCACGTACGTCCTTTCAATCACCGACGCGCCAGCGTAACTAGATTGTGGGTTTTCCGCTGGAGGCAGTCATGAAAGGCGATGCGAAGGTCATCGAAATCTTGAACGAAACGCTCAAGAACGAGCTGACCGCGATCAATCAGTATTTCCTCCATTATCGCATGCTTGAGCATTGGGGCGTCGAGAAGCTCGCCAAGGCCGAATATGAGGAATCGATCGACGAGATGAAACATGCCGACCGGTTGGCGGCGCGTATCCTGTTTCTCGATGGCTTGCCCAATTTCCAGATGCTTGGCCGTCTGCGCATCGGCGAAACGGTCGAGGAGCTGCTGAAGGCCGATCTCGCACTGGAGAATGACGCGATCCCTCAGCTGAGAGAGGGAATTGCCTATTGTGAGCAGGTGCGCGACTACGGCAGCCGCGATTTGCTCGAGTCGATCCTCGAAGCCGAAGAAGAGCATGTCGATATGCTCGAAAAGCAGTTCGAGATGATCGAACGGATGGGAATCCAGAACTATATCCAGTTGCAGTCCAAAGCTGGCGAAGAGTGACCTTGGCGGGCCGGTTTTTGGACTGGGCCTTGTGCCGGGTCGGATAGTGATTCGGCGCAGCGCACCCTTGGCGCTAGGTGGTCAAGCGGACGGGGAGAAGACGCTCGCGCGCGAAGCCGAACGAAGGCTGTCTTACACCTGCTTGCGGCCAAAGCCGACCGAGCGCCGCGCCATCGGGGCCGGGGCGGCCGATTTGGCCAGCTCGCGCTCGAATTCGCCGAGCGTTTGAATCAGGAGCGGGCGAAGGCGCTGGATATCGTTGTCTAGGGAATCGGGCGCGCGGTGCTCCTCTACGCAGCGTCGCGCGGTATGTTCGATATGCTCGGCGAGCCGGCCGATCGCCTCGCCGCCAAACTGAAGCGAGTCGCCTTTCAAGGTATGGGCAGGGCGGACCATCGAGACCGCATCGCGAAGTTTATAGGCCTGTTCGACCGCGACGACGCATTTGGCGGCGTCGTCGCGATAATAGCCGAGTATCTTGGCGAAGTCGCTTCCGATCAGCGTGCGTGTCTGGTCGAAGCTCGTCCAGTTCACCACGCCGTTGTTCGTGTGACCCATGTCAAATCCCTGCTTGCCCCATTGGCCGCAGGCTCATGTATAGGTCCGTCCCGTAAACGACACGTTACCGCGCGCACTCGCTTACCCTCGTAATTTCCCTTATTCTGCTGCTAAACCCTTCCGATGGTTCGACCTTCGTCTGAATTGGGCGCGGGCTGAACAAGCCAAGTCCCTTCGACGGCGCCGGGCTCGATATGCCATCCCTGCGCCGCAGCAAGCGCGGCGATTTCCGCAGGGGCCGCCGGATCGTCGGCAACCAGCCATATCGGTTCGCTGCCCTCGCGCACGGCGCGCGCGAGCCGGATCGCCGGCCAGGGGCAGCGCATGCCGCGTGTGTCGATCCGGCGGGGCCTCAACGCTCGAAGGGATTCCGCGCCGCGCGCACCGTCAGGCGCACCGGCACGGCGCCAAAGCCGAGATCGCGGCGAATGCCGTTGACGAGGTAGCGGCGATAGCTTTCGGGCAGCTGGTCCACGCGGGTGCCGAACAGCACGAAGCTGGGCGGCCGGGTCCGGGCCTGGGTCAGGTAGCGCAGTTTGATTCGCTTGCCGCCGGGTGCCGGCGGCGGATTCGCTTCGATCGCCTTTTCGAACCAGCGGTTTAGCTGGCCGGTCGAAATCCGTTTCGACCACGCTTCACGGGTCTCGTGCGCGACCTGCAGCAGCTGGTCGATGCCGCGCCCGCTCGCCCCCGAGACGGTCAGCACCGGCAGGCCCTTGACCTGGGCAAGTCCTTCGTCGAGCGCAGCCTTCACCCCTTGGAACAGCGCCGGAGGATTTTCGGCGATGTCCCACTTGCTCAGCGCGATGATCAGCGCGCGACCCTCCTGGAGCACCTTGTCAGCGATGCGCAGATCCTGCGCCTCGAGCCCGAGCGTCGCATCGAGCAGCAGAACGACGACCTCCGCGAAATCGACGGCGCGCAGGCCATCCGCCACCGAAAGCTTTTCGAGCTTGTCTTGCACCTTGGCACGCTTGCGCATGCCAGCGGTATCGATCAGGCGGATCGGGTGATCGCTGCCGTCGGGTGCCCGCCAGTTCCAGTCAACCGCGATCGAATCACGCGTGATGCCCGCTTCGGGGCCGGTGATCATCCGCTGCTCGCCCAATATCCGGTTGATCAGTGTCGATTTGCCTGCGTTTGGCCGCCCTACGATTGCGAGCTTGAGCGGACCCAGCGCTTCATCTTCCTCATCCGGCTCACCCAGCGGATCCTCCTCCTGCTCCGGCTCGATGAACGGGCGCAGTGCGTCGAACAGATCGACAATCCCTTCGCCATGTTCCGCCGAAAGCGGCACCGGCACGTCGAAGCCAAGCGCATAGGCTTCCATCACGCCGGCCTCGGCCGCCTTGCCTTCAGCCTTGTTGGCGACGACAACCACCGGCGTATGCTCGCCACGCAGCCACTGGCCGATCTCCTGATCGAGCGGCATCAATCCCGCGCGGGCGTCGATCATGAACAGGGCCACGTCCGCGTCGCGCACCGCGGCCTGAGTCTGCGCGCGCATCCGGCCCGGCAGCGACTCGGGGTCGTCGGTCTCGAACCCGGCGGTGTCGATGATGCGGAAGTCGAGACCGAGCAGGTTCGCATCGGCCTCGCGTCGGTCGCGGGTCACGCCGGGACGATCGTCGACCAGCGCCAGCTTCTTGCCGACCAGCCGGTTGAACAAGGTCGACTTGCCGACATTCGGCCGGCCAACAATCGCGACGGTGGGAAGTCTGGACATCGCGCGCGCCATACAGGGGCCTGAACCTTTTGTTTAGCCCCGAAGCGCGGCCACGTCGCGCCCGAGGCCCACAGCAACCCCGGCGCGGCGAAAAGAGCTTATTTATACGCGACGATCCTGCCGTCGTCGGTCATCACGAACAGCGTGTTCTCCGCGACGACGGGTGTTGCGTAGATCGTCCTGCCCAGCCGGACGCCGTTGCCGATCCGGCCGTCCGCGACCGCGACGTTGAGCAGGCTGCCATCGGTGGCTACGAGGATCAGCCGGCCGCCAGCCAGGACCGGTCCCGACCAGCCGATGGGCTTCTTGCGCTTCTTCTCGTTCTTGTAGCGCGGCAATTGTGTCAGCCAGCGGATCTTGCCGCTGTTGCGGGCGATGCAGAGCAGCTTGGCGTCGTCGGTGACGACGAACACCCATTCTCCGGCCACCCATGGCGTCTCGATACCGGCGACGTTCAGCTCCCATAGCCGCTGGCCTGTCAGGAGATCCATCGCAACCATGCGACCGCCCTGGCCGATCGCGTAAACGCGTCCCTGATCGATGACGGGCGAGGCATCGATATCGACCAGAGTCGCGACCGACGTCGATATGCTGGTGCGCGCGAGTGTATCCTGCCACACCGGGCGTCCGTTTTCGTAGCGATAGGCAGTAAGCTCGCCCGAGGAAAAACCTGCGACGACGGTGCCCTGGCCAACCGCCGGTGCCGCGGCCCCGAAGACGGCCGCGTTCTCCAGCGTGCTGCTGGCAGACCAGATGGTCTCGCCATTTGCGGCCTTGAGCGCGAAGAGCTGATTGTCCTGGCTCATCACGTAGACGGTGTCGTTACCGATCGACGGCGCGCCGCGAAGGGGACCGCCGAGCCGCACCTTCCAAAGCTGGCTCCCGGTCGCGGCGTCGAACGCCGCAGCGTCTCCGACGCCATTCGTGGCATAGAGCTTGCCATTGTCGTAGCTGACACCGCCGCCGAACAGTGACGCCTTGTTGCCATCCCTGTCCGTAAGCGCGCTTTGCCACAGCGGTGCGCCACTCTTCACGTCGAAGGCATGGATGACGGCATTGACGTCCATCGCATAGAGCTTGCCGCCGCCGATGACCGGGCCGGCGCCGATCCGGGCTTTCTTGCTCGATCCGGCGATCTTGCGATCCCAGGCGACGTCGAGCGCTTGTCCAAGCGCGAGGTGGCCCATCGACTTCGGGCCGTTGCCGCCCGGCTGGGCCCACTCGCTGTTGACCTGCTCGGCCGGCACCGCGACCGGTACGCCCGCCAGGCCAGGGTCGACCTCGGCGCCCGTCTCGGCGGTGAGCACCGCGACGCGCTGGCCGAGCACCGGAGTCTTCGGCTTCTTGTCGTCGCCCCGCCCGAACAGTCCGCACCCGCCGAGCGTTGTTGTCAGCGCGAGGGCGGCGGCGAGCGCGAAAAGCTTGCGATTCATTCCGGTCATTCCTTGTCGGCGGCCGACGGCAGGGCCACATCGGCGCCGAGGCTGTTGGCGAGGCGCGCGGCGCGCAGGCGCAGAGTGGGAGGAAGCTGCTTGTCGCGGGAGATCGTCGCGAGCAGCCGCCCGGCCTCGGCGGGGCGCTTCGCCTTGATCAGCGCCAGCGCGGTCAGTTCGCCCGCGGTGCCGAACCACGGACCGCTCTCGATCGTCAGCGGCTTCATGCGATCGATCACCTGCTGGGGCGGCAGGCCGTCGAACTCCAGCATCGTTTGGCGGATCAGCGCGAGATCGCGGAACGGCTGGGCTACGCTATCATCGGCGGCGATGCCGGCATAGAGCGCCGCCGCCTGCTTGGTCTCGTTCTTCTGACCGTGGACGGCGGCCTTGGTGAACGTCGCGGCGACGCGATAGGCGCGGCTGCCGTCGGCGAGCAGCGGCTCCACCTTCTTGACGGCCTCGGCCGGCTGATTGGCCTGGAGACTGGCGATCGCCGCGCTGAGCTGTTCGCTATCGGCCTCGGCGGTCTTGGTGATCTGCCCCTTCCAGATCAGATAGGCCGCGAGCCCGGCCAGCAGCAGGCCTGCGGCGACCAGCAGCAACCGACCGTAGCTGTTCCACAGCGTCTTGATCTGGTCGCGGCGAAGCTCCTCGTCGACCTCGCGCACAAAGACTTCATCGGTGGGTGGCGTTGAGGCCAAGCATCGTCTCCGGAATTAAGCTCGCGGTTCTCTTAGCGAGGCCGGGGCCGGGGTGCCATAGCCAATAGATATGTCCGCTGACGGGGCCATGCTCCACCAGGGCGGTCCTGCCGGGTCGACGGCAAATGCGGCCATTTGCCGTCGACAGCGATCGACGAGGCCCCTGAGCATGTGGCGCGAGACGGCGTGTCGCTCCGCGACCGAGCCGTCATGCCTTCGGTTGGTAGGTCTGATCCGCCGTCGGAAACGCCCGCGAGCGCACTTCGCTGGCGTAGCTGGCAACCGCCGCCTCGATGCGATCGGCAAGATTCTCATATTTCTTAACGAAGCGCGGCACCCGGTCGAACATGCCGAGCATGTCATCGATCACCAGCACCTGGCCGTCGCACTCGACCGAGCCGCCAATGCCGATCGTCGGCACCTCGACCGCGCGGGTAATCTCCACCGCCAGCGGCTCGACGACGCCTTCGACGACGATCGCGAACGCGCCGGCGTCGGCCACCGCCCTGGCGTCGCGCAGCAGCTTCGCTCGCTCCGCTTCGCTCCGCCCGCGCGCACCATAGCCACCGAGGATGTTGACCGCTTGCGGGGTGAGGCCGACATGGCCGACAACCGGAACGCCGCGCGCGGCGAGGAACGCGATCGTCGGCGCCATCGCTTCGCCGCCCTCGAGCTTCACGGCCGCCGCGCCGCTCTCCTTCAATATGCGCGCGGCGGAGCGGAACGCCTGTTCGGGGCTCTCCTCATAGGAGCCGAACGGCATGTCGACGACCACGAGGCTGTGATAGCTGCCCCGCACCACCGCCGCGCCATGGGCGATCATCATCTCGAGGCTGACCGGGACCGACGAAGGCAGGCCGTAGAGCACCTGGCCCAGGCTGTCGCCGACGAGCAAAATATCGCAATGCGGATCGAGGATCTGGGCCATGCGGATCGTATAGGCGGTGAGCATCACCACCGGCAGCTTGCCCTTCGCGGCGCGGATCGCCGGCACGGTCAGGCGCTTCATCGGCGCGGGGGTCGGATTGGCGCGGCTGGTTGCGGTGTCGATCTGGAAGGTGGACATTGTTGTTAGCCGCTTTTGTTTGTTTCGCCTCAAGCGCCGGCGGTCGCATCCGCGACCTCGGCTATCCTCGCATAAGCTCGGGCGCGCGTTCGCCCTTGCGGAGCCCTGTCGGACTCCGACGATAAGCTTTGCGTCGGGACATGTATATGTCCCGCAACCGCGAACGCGCGCCCGAGCTTATGCGAGGAAGCCAAGCCGGACGGATGATCGTAGGCGGTCAGCGAACTGCCGGGGGCAGTTCGCAGCCGAGGGCGCCAGGCGTTTGAGGGCATAAATAAGAAAGCGCGCGCAAATGAAAAGCTAGATCATGCCGAGCGCCGCCATATAGGTCTCGAGCACCATGCTCTCCTCCTCATGCTCGCCCTTCTTCTTCTTGCGGATGCCGATCAGCTTGCGGACGATCTTCGTGTCATAGCCACGTCCCTTCATCTCGGACATCACCTCCTTGATGTCGTCGGCGATCCCCTTCTTTTCCTCCTCGAGCCGTTCGACCCGCTCGACGAACAGCCGAAGCTCCTGCGCCGCGATGCTGCCCTTGTCCTGGCTGATATCGGCCTCGGCCATGATTCGCTCACCCCGTGAAACTGCTGGAGCGGAGGCTCTAAAGCGACCGGGTCCCTCACTCAACCGACGAATCGCCGACGCGATGAAGAATGCCGTTGCGGCGATGGAAAGGCTTGCGGCGGCCAGGCTTTCGCCTATGTCCTGCAGTCCTCCCGAAGCTGACGAGCGAGCGGAAAATCAACGTGGAAGCCCGGATTTCTCCCCGATCGCGCAAGGTTCGCGTGCTCGCGACGTTGGGGCCGGCCAGTGCTTCGCCCGAGATGATCTCGAAGCTGTTCTTCGCTGGCGCGGACGCCTTCCGCATCAATATGAGCCATGGTGGCCATGAGGATAAGCTGCCGATCATCCAGGCGATCCGGATGCTGGAAAAGGACCTCGGCCGCGCGACGACGATCCTGTTCGACCTGCAGGGTCCCAAGCTCAGGGTTGGGCGTTTCCGCGATGGTTCGGCCCAGCTCGTCACTGGGGCGACCTTCGTGCTCGATCGCCAGTCGACGCTTGGCGACGCGCATCGGGTCGAACTGCCGCACCGCGAGATATTCGATGCGCTGGAGCCGGGCGCCCGCCTGCTGCTCGACGACGGCAAGCTGGTCCTGCGCGTCAAGGCGGTGCGCCATGATCATGTCGAGACGCTGGTCGAGGTCGGCGGAACGCTCTCGAACAACAAGGGGCTGAACGTCCCCGACGTTATCGTTCCGATGGCGGCTTTGACCGAGAAGGATCGCGCCGATCTTGCCTTTGCCTGCGAACAGGGCGCCGACTGGATCGCGTTGAGCTTCGTGCAGCGGCCCGAAGACGTGGCGGAGGCGCGCCGGCTGATCGGCGGCAAGGCGGCGCTGCTCGCCAAGATCGAGAAGCCGGCAGCCGTCGAGCGGCTCGAGGAGATTCTGGAACTCGCCGACGCAGTGATGGTGGCGCGCGGCGATCTGGGCGTAGAACTGCCGCCCGAGCGGGTGCCGCCGATGCAGAAGCGGATCGTCGAGGCGGCGCGGCGGATGGGGAGGCCCGTGGTGGTCGCGACCCAGATGCTCGAGTCGATGATCGAATCGCCGAGTCCGACCCGCGCCGAGGTCTCGGACGTGGCCACCGCCATTTACGACGGCGCCGACGCGGTGATGCTCTCCGCCGAATCGGCCAGCGGCAAATGGCCCGAGGAAGCGGTCGCGATGATGAACGCGATCGCGGTCTCGGTCGAAAGCGATCCCGGCTATGCCGCGCGCATCCATTTCACCGAGACCCATCCCGACGCGACCACCGCCGACGCACTAGCCGAGGCGGCCGCCCGGATCGCCGAGACCGTCTCGGCCAGCCTGATCGTCTGCTTCACCCTGTCCGGCTCGACCGCGCGCCGGATCGCGCGTGAGCGGCCCGCGGTTCCGCTGATGGTGCTGACCCCGAGGACAGCGACCGCGCGCCGGATCGGGCTGCTCTGGGGCAGCCACGCGGTCCGGACCAAGGATGTGGCGAATTTCGAGGAGATGGTCGGCAAGGCCCGCCGCATGGCGCTGCGCCACGGCCTCGCCAAGGCCGGCGACCGCCTCGTCATCGTCGCCGGCGTGCCGTTCGGGACGCCGGGCTCGACCAACATGATCCATGTCGTTCGGCTGACGGGGGATGAGTTGAAGGGGTATGCGGGCGGCTGAGTTGCCTTGTGAGCGTGCTTTTCCATCAAAGCCCGCCACCCCTTTATGAGCCAGTACAAGGTCGATCGGGTGGTCGAACCGCGGCTGACCTGCATCCGGGATCCTGGACCGTTTTGGACTGGAAAATTCCAGTTATGACTGGAGGAGAAACGGGGCGCACGTCGTGGCCATTCATGAACGTGCCGAGGTAGAGAATGTATGACGGGTACGAACAGATTTGCAGGGCGCACCGTGTTGATTACCAGCGCCGACATTTACATGGGTCCGGCGATCAGCGAGCGCTTCGAAATGGAAGGCGCCCAGGTCATCCGCGACACTGGCCAATATGCCGATGCCGATGACCCCGTGAGGATCGTTGCCGCTGCGGGGACCGTCGATGTGCTCGTGGTCAATCTGCTGCCGACGAGGATGGGCCGGGATCCTATCCAGGACGTTAGCGAGCAGGCCTGGCAGAACATGTTCGCCACACTCGTCCACCCGACGATGCGATTCATGAAGGCTGTCCTGCCGCAAATGATCGAACGGCGCGAAGGCAAGATCGTCGTCGTTACCAGCGCGGCGCCGTTACGCGCGATCCCCGCTGCCTGCGCCTATACGGCGGCCCGGGGAGCGCAGAATGCTCTCGTCCTTGCCGCAGGGACCGAGGTCGCCCGGCATAATGTGCAAATCAACGCCATCGGCCAGAATTTCGTCTATGGCGGGTATCCGCTCGATGCGATGGACAAACCGGAAATACGCGAACCTGTGCTCCGCGATGTGCCGTCGCAGCGCATCGCCGAGGGATGGGAACAGGCTGAGCTCGTGCTGTTCCTGGCCTCGCAGAACAGCAATTTCATCTGCGGGCAGGTCATCCCGTTCGCAGGCGGCTGGGTGACGACCGGCTAGGGTCCGCAGGGATTCAGCGTGAGTTGATGACGGCTGCGGCGAGGTAAATCATGGCGGCCAAACGCCGCCGGAGCCGACCTCGCCGTCGCTCCGCTTCAATGCCGGCGCAGCGCATCCTCGATGCTGACGAAGCCGACCACGATCATGAAAAGCGCGGCCCCGGCCAGCGGGATGATGAAGAAATGATCGCCGATGAAACCCAGCATGACGTTTGCTCCCGACAGGTGGAGGCACGACGATGCGCCGCGATTCGGTGCCGGGCTTTGACGGCGGTCAAAGGCCGTTCTTTTTGCGGCCGCGAGGCGGTATGGAGGGGAGATGTACATCTCCTGCGCCGATTGCGCGGTCCGCGACCGATCGTTGTGCGGCAGCCTCAGCGATGATGAGCTGAACGCGCTCAACCGGCTGGGCCGGCGCCGCAGCGTCGCCCGCGGCGAGACGATCGCCTGGGCGGGCGATCCCAACATCATCTGCGCGAACCTGCTGTCCGGCATGCTCAGGCTCGTCACCGCCGACGGCGAAGGGCGCGAGCAAATCGTCGGCTTGCTCTATCCGGCCGACTTCGTCGGACGTCCGTTCGCCGAGGAGGTCGATTTCACCATAACGGCGCTGACCGATGCCGAGCTCTGCTTCTTCCCGCGCGGTCCGTTCGAGCAGGTGCTGAGCGATCATGCGCGGATGGAACGGCTGCTGTTGCGGCGGGTGCTCGACGCACTGGCCGATGCCCGGAGCCGGATGGCGATGCTGACCCGAGCCTCCGCCGCCGAAAGGATCGCCCGCCTGCTGATCGACATGAGCAAGCGTGCCGCGGCCACCGGTTGCCGTGCCACGCCAGGCGGGCCGCTCACCTTCGATCTGCCGATGGCGCGCGGTGAGATGGCGGACATGCTGGGCCTGACCATCGAAACCGCCAGCCGCCAGATGACGGGACTTCGCGATGCCGGCATCATCGCGCTGCCCGGCGGGCGGGCGGTCACGATCCTCGACGACGCCGCGCTCAGGAGGCGTGCGGCGCTCGACAATCAGGTTTCGGCCGGCGCGACATCCTCGAGCGCATGAGCCTCCCGCTCGCGCCGCGAACGACCGGTTGAATCACCGGCCCTGCGGTCGGTGCGCTGGCCGAGCCTCGCCAATGCGAGCAGCGCGACCGGTACCATCGTCAATACCGCGATGACCGCTGCTGCCTCGTAGATGTCGTGGACCCTCCAGACCCGGTCGGCCAGTTCGACGGTCGGCGGGGCGGGAAGCGGCCGGCCCGCGAGCGGATAGAGCGCATATTGGGCCGCGTAGAGCATCCAGAACGCAGGCGCCAGCGCCCAGAACAAGCCCGCCGATCGCGGCGGCAGGCGCTTTGGCTGCGCGAGGAACGACAAGGCGAGCCCGATGGCGAAGCCGGTCAGGATCGAGCCTCCGAGGTCGGTAAGCGGCACGCCGAAGAAGCCGCCGGGGTGATCATAGGCCCAATAGCCGCGTATCGTCGATGCGATCGCCACGCCGGCACTGTCCGCCCCGGCGACGACCAGCGCTGTGAGCAACGCGGTCGCCACCTGAGTCCAGATTGCCGAATCGCCCTGGTCGGTACCGATCGCCAGCCTCGAGATCAGCCAGGCGGGCCAGCCTATGCCGAACCAGTCGAGTATCAGCCGGACCGGCGCGCCCGCGATCTTCAGACCCATTGCGGCGGCATGCTGATGGGCGCCGAAGGGGAAGCCGCTATGGACGCTCAACGCTTCGGCGAAGAGGGCGATCAGCAGAACGGCGGAAATCAGCTTCGCCGCGCGCTTCGCGCCGACTGCCGCGCAGGCATGGAACATCGCGGCGACGAAGTAGAACAGCGCAATGCCCGTCGGAAGCTCGTCGGCTGGCGTGCCCGCGGTCATGGCGCTCGTCATCGCCCATACGCCGATCAAGGCCCAGCTTATCGCCAGCGCTATCAGCCGTGCTCCCCTGGAACCCATATAACCGTCCCCCCGGGCGATATCGAATTCACATTGCTCCCATGGTTGGGCGCTGAATGTCCAGCGATGTTTCCGATTCCGTCCTTCCCAGCAGGAACCCCTGGCCGCTGCCTCGCCCTTTCCGCAATCCGCTG